>Ga0308171_1000613_pt1 | contig 68233 bp, 63 predicted proteins | sample PhyGR1_FD_202135 | JGI IMG/M metagenome (GOLD analysis project Ga0308171, IMG submission 202135) | Phyllosphere microbial communities from UC Gill Tract Community Farm, Albany, California, United States - DLSLSG.R1 | ecosystem: Host-associated > Plants > Phyllosphere > Unclassified | place: USA...
CGAGGCCGCCGTCGCCCGGGCTATGGGCTGACAACTACTTTATCGAGGTGCGCAATGTCCCGCGTATGCCAAGTTTCCGGCAAGCGAGTGCAGACGGGTAACAACGTCTCGCACGCCAACAACAAGACCCGTCGTCGTTTCCTGCCCAACCTGCACGAGCGCCGCTTCTGGGTCGCCAGCGAAAACCGCTGGGTCAAGCTTCGTGTTTCCGCGCATGCCCTGCGCACCATCGACAAGAACGGTATCGACTCCGTTCTGGCTGAGCTGCGTGCGCGCGGCGAAAAGGTCTGAGGAGTAAACGATCATGGCAGGCAAGCGCGATAAGATCCGTCTGATTTCGACGGCCAACACTGGCCACTTCTACACGACGGACAAGAACAAGAAGAACACCCCCGGGAAGATGGAATTCCTGAAGTACGATCCGGTCGTGCGCAAGCATGTCCTGTACAAGGAAGGCAAGATCAAGTAATCCGCACGGATTCTTGAGCTTCCCGACGAAGAACCCGCCCCCGTGGCGGGTTTTTCTTTTTCCGGCCCATGGCAGAATGCGGTTCCCCTCCCGACGGGCGACCCGATGCTGTTCGAGTGGCTGCTGGGCTCATGGTTGCTGCTGCTGGACTGGCTGATCCGGCTGGCGGCGCTGTTCTGGATTCCGACCCGCACCACCCCCGGTGCCGCGCGCAGCTGGCTGCTGCTGGTCGGCTTCGTGCCCTTGCTCGGGCTGCCGCTGTATCTGCTGTTCGGCCACCCCTGGCTGTCGCGCCAGCGCGTGCAGCGCCAGGCCGATGCCTCCCAGGTGATCCGCGAAGAGCAGGCCCTGCAGCCGCCGCTGCGCTGGACCCCGCCGCCGGATACCGCCACCGCCGAGATCGTGCCGCTGGTGGAGCGCCAGGGCGATTTCATGCCGATCCATGGCAACGCCGTGGATCTGCACAGCGACTATGACGCCTCGCTGCAGGCGCTGATCGAGGACATCGACCAGGCCCGCGAGCGCGTGCACCTGCTGTACTACCTGATGTTCGACGATGCGGTGGGCGAGGCGATCGTGGAGGCGCTGCAGCGCGCCGCCGCGCGCGGCGTGCAGTGCAGGGTGCTGCTGGATGCGGTCGGTGCCAAGCGCGGGCTGCGCCACTACCGGCACCGCCTGCAGGCACTCGGCGTGGACGTGCGCGCGATGCTGCCGGGCGGCCTGCGCTGGCGCCGCAGCGGGCGCATGGACCTGCGCAACCACCGCAAGATCGCGGTGATCGACAACCGGGTCGGCTACATCGGCTCGCAGAATCTGGCCCAGCCGCAGTTCGTGGCCGGTTTCCCGAACAAGGAACTGGTCGCCCGCGTGCGCGGCCCGGTGGTGGCCCACCTGGAAGCCGTGTTCGCCAGCGACTGGTACATGGAAACCGGCCAGCGCCTGGACGTACTGACCGCCGTGCCGGTGTGCTCGGCCGATGTCGCCACCCAGCTGCTGCCCAGTGGCCCGGCCTATCCCTTCAGCAATGCACGCGATGCGGTGAACGCGCTGATCCATCTGGCGCGGCGGCGGATCGTGCTGGTCACGCCGTACTTCGTGCCCGACGAGGCGACCCTGAGCGCGCTGCGCATTGCTGCGCTGTCCGGGGTGAACGTGCAGCTGATCCTCTCGGCCAGCACCAACCAGCGGCTGACCTCGTGGGCGCAGGAGGCGTACTACGACGAACTGCTGCGCAGCGGTGTGCATATCGCGCTGTACGAACCGCACTTCCTGCATGCCAAACACCTCACCGTGGATGAAGACATCGCGCTGGTCGGTTCGATCAACCTGGACATCCGCTCGTTCGCGCTCAACGCCGAGATCGGCATGCTCTGCTACGACACCGCGCTGGTGCGGCAGCTGGCCGGCATTGAAGCGGGCTACCTCGCGCATGCGCGACACCTTGATCTGAAGACCTGGCGCGAGCGCCCGACCTGGAAGCGCAGCCGCGAAGGCATTGCGCGGCTGGCCGATGCGTTGATGTAGCCACGCGTGATGCGCGTGGACGGCGTGCCCACCGGCATCGCCTACAATCAGGGCATGACTGCGTCCGATACCCAACGCCAGTGCGAGCTGGCCATCATCGGCGGCGGCGCTGCCGGCGTCCTCGTCGCCCTGCAGGCCCTGCGCCAGGCGCAGGCCCCGCTGCGGATCCAGCTGTTCGAACCCGCCTCCGTGCTGGCCGAGGGCATCGCCTACGCCACGCCATGGACCGAACACCTGCTCAACGTGCCGGCCGGCAAGATGAGTGCATTGCCGGACCAGGCGGAGGATTTCCTGGATTACCTGGTGGAAGACGGCGCGTTCCCGACCCTGTCGCGCGCGCTGCTGGCGGCGCAGTATGTGCCGCGCCGCCACTATGCCGAGTACCTGCGCACGCGCCTTGCGCAGGCGCGCGCGACCAGCGCGGCCACGCTGGAAGTGATCGAACAGCCGGTCATCGCGCTCGATCCCACCCCGGGCGGCCAGCAGCTGCAGCTTGCCGATGGCAGCCAATGGCACGCCGCGCAGGTGGTGCTCGCCTGCGGCAACAGCATGCGACCGCTGCCGGTGGCCGGCGCCGACGCACTGCCGCCGGCCCGCGGCGTGGAGGCCTGGGATTACGACGGTGTACGCGTGTTGGCCGGTGAGCATGATCTGGCGATCATCGGCTCGGGCCTGAGCATGGCCGACAGCGTGGTCGCGCTGGCCAGTGCCGGGCACCAGGGGCGTATCCATGTGCTGTCCCGGCACGCACTGCTGCCGCTGACGCATGCGCACGGCGAACCGGCCCATTTCGATCCGCAGCCACTGCTGGGCATGACGCTGCGCCAGCGCATGCGGGTGCTGCGCGGGCACGTGCGCGACGCGGCCGCGCAGGGCATCGCCTGGCAGGCCGTGATGGACCGCCTGCGCCCGCTGGGCCAGGCGCTGTGGCGGAGCCTGGATGACGCAGACCAGCGCCGTTTCCTGCGGCATGTGGTGCGGTACTGGGACGTGCACCGGCACCGCATCGCCGAACCGGTGCATGCGCAGGTCGCCGCACTGGAACGCAGCGGCCAGCTGCAGCGCTACCGCGCCCGGCTGGATACGCTGCTGATCCAGGCCGGCACGCTGCAGATCCATGCCCGTGGCCATGCCGGCGTGCTGCCGCCGCTGAACGTGGCCGCGGTGATCAACGCCACCGGTGTGGAGACCCGTGCGGTGGCGATGCGCAATCCGCTGATCCAGCACCTGCTGGCCCAGGGCCATGCCCGGCCCGGTCCGCACGGGCTGGGTCTGGACAGCACGGTGGACGGGGCCATGCTGGACGCGCAGGGCCAACCGCAGCCGGGCCTGCAGCTGATCGGCAGCCTGCGCATCGGCACGCTGTGGGAGAGCCTGGCCATTCCCGAGCTGCGCACGCAGGCCGAGCAGGCCGCACGCACCGCGCTGGCCTGAACCCGGTCGATCCGGGCGCACGGCGAGGGCCCGGACCGGGCCCTGCGAGGGTAAAATGGGCGCATGGATGTCTCCCACTTGCTCGACGGGTTGAACCCCGCCCAGCGCGAAGCTGTGTCCGCCCCGCCCGGCCACCATCTGGTGCTTGCCGGTGCCGGTTCCGGCAAGACCCGCGTTCTGATCCACCGCATCGCCTGGCTCAATGAAGTCTGCGGCGTGCCGACCCATGGCATTTTTGCGGTGACCTTCACCAACAAGGCCGCCGGTGAGATGCGTCACCGGATCGACCTGCAGCTGCCCCAGGGCAGCCGCGGCGCGTGGATCGGTACCTTCCACGGCCTGGCCCACCGCCTGCTGCGCCTGCACTACCAGGATGCCAGGCTGCCCGACAGCTTCCAGGTGCTCGATTCGGACGACCAGCTGCGGCTGGTCAAGCGCGTGGTCCAGCAGCTGGAGATCGACGACGGCAAGTTCCCGCCGAAGCAGATCGCCTGGTGGATCAACGAGCAGAAGGACGAGGGCCGCCGCCCGCAGCACATCCAGCCCGAGCCGCAGGATGCGTGGCTGGAAACCATGCGCCAGGCCTACGCCGCCTACCAGGAGCGCTGCGACCGCGCCGGCCTGGTCGATTTCGCCGAGCTGCTGCTGCGCGCGCATGAACTGCTGCGCGACAACCCGGCGCTGCTGGCCCATTACCGCGCGCGCTTCCGCGAGATCCTGGTGGACGAGTTCCAGGACACCAACGCCATCCAGTACGCCTTCGTGCGCGTGCTGGCCGGCGACAGCGGCCATGTGTTCGTGGTCGGCGACGATGACCAGGCCATCTACGGCTGGCGCGGCGCCAAGGTCGAGAACGTCCAGCGCTTCCTGAAGGATTTCCCGGGTGCGCAGACCGTGCGCCTGGAGCAGAACTACCGTTCCACCGCCAACATCCTCGGCGCGGCCAATGCAGTGATCGCGCACAACCCGGACCGTATCGGCAAGGAGTTGTGGACCGACAGCGGCGATGGCGATCCGATCGATCTGTACGCGGCGTACAACGAAATGGACGAGGCGCGGTACGTGGTCGAACGCGCGCGCCAATGGGTGCGTGACGGCGGCAGCTATGGCGATGTTGCCGTGCTCTACCGCAGCAACGCGCAGTCACGTGCGTTCGAAGAATCCCTGCTCTCCGAGCAGGTGCCGTACCGCGTGTACGGTGGCATGCGCTTCTTCGAGCGGGCCGAAATCAAGGACGCGCTGGCCTACCTGCGGTTGATGACCAACCGCAACGATGACGCCGCCTTCGAACGCGCGGTCAACACGCCCACGCGCGGCATCGGCGACCGCACCCTGGATGAAGTGCGCCGGCTGGCCCGCGCCCACGCGATCTCGCTGTGGGAGGCCACCATGCTGACCACCCAGGGCAATGAACTGGCCGCACGCGCGCGCAATGCACTCGCCGGGTTCCTGATGCTGGTCAACCAGCTGCAGGGCGAAGCCGATGAAATGACCCTGGCCGAGCGCATCGATCACGTACTGGTGCGCTCGGGCCTGCGTGAGCACTGGTCCAAGGAAAGCCGCAACGCGCTGGATTCGGAATCGCGCGCGGACAACCTGGACGAACTGGTTTCGGTGGCCTCGCGCTTCGTGCGTCGCGAAGATGACGTCGAAGAAACCCAGGACATGAGCGAGCTGGTCGCCTTCCTTGCCTATGCCTCGCTGGAGGCCGGCGAAGGCCAGGCCCAGGCCGGCGAAGAGGGCGTGCAGCTGATGACGCTGCATGCGGCCAAGGGCCTGGAATTCCCGCTGGTGTTCCTGGCCGGCATGGAAGACGGCCTGTTCCCGAGCGCGCGCTCGCTGGAAGAAAGCGGCCGGCTGGAAGAAGAGCGTCGCCTGGCCTACGTGGGCATCACCCGCGCGCGCCAGAAGCTGGTGCTCTGCTACGCCGAATCGCGCCGCATCCACGGCCAGGACAACTACAACGTGCCCTCGCGCTTCCTGCGCGAGATCCCGCGCGAGCTGGTCAACGAAGTGCGCCCCAAGGTGCAGGTCTCGCGCGGCACCTCGCTCGGCGCCAACCGGGTGATGGGCCACGCCGCGCTGGAGGCCCCGCCGCTGAAGCTGGGCGCGATGGTCAACCACCCCAAGTTCGGCGAGGGCATGGTCACCGACTACGAGGGCAACGGCCAGCACGCCCGCGTGCAGGTGGAATTCATCGAGGCCGGCAGCAAGTGGCTGGTGATGGCGTACGCCAATCTGACGGTGCTCTGAGCCGGTGTGTCACGGATGACGCGCCACGTACTCTTCATCTGCAGCCAGAACCGCCTCCGCAGCCCGACCGCTGAGCAGGTGTTTGCCGATTGGCCGGGCATCGAGACCGCTTCTGCTGGTCTCAAGCCCGATGCCGATGTACCTGTCAGTCCAGAACTACTCCAGTGGGCCGATCTGATTGTCGTGATGGAGCGCGCTCACCGCAGCCGGTTGGCCAGCCGCTTCCAGCGCTGGCTCGGTGGCAAGCGCATTGTCTGCCTGGATATTCCGGACGATTACGCGTTCATGGCACCTGCGTTGGTGGAACTGCTGGAGCGCAAGGTCGCGCCACTCCTGCGCTGAGGACCGATCACTGTTTCAACCGCCGTCGGTTCTCGTCCATTGAGCCGAGCCACGTTTGGTGTTCTCCTGAAACGGTCAGTCCACAGCCTGTTCCGAGTCTCCCGAAGCGAGGGCGGATTCCTGCGCCGACATGCCCTGCTTGAAGGTGTTGGTGAAATCCCGGACTGCGCGCTCCAGCGCGATTTCCCAGTTCTCCTTCGAGACAACCTGGAAGACATTGGTCCCATGCCCCTTCGCCGTGAAGGTGCGTGACTGGTCACCTTTTCGCAGGGTTACCTCGACAGCGACATCGGCCACCATTTGTTGCGCCCACCCAGCGGCCCGCCAGAAATTGAATGGCATCCTGACCGCGAATTCGTTCATCGAGGCATCCAACTGCAGACAGGTTGTATCGCAGCGATCCGCGGTCCGGTACCCCATGTTGCGCAGGGCCTGGATCATGATTTCGCGGGTCTTGTCTGCAGCGCTGCCAGATTCGAGAGCCAACTTAAATCCATTGCCTTGACGGATTTCTCCGCCAACATTGCCTGGCCTTTCCGGGGCGGGGATCCTGGACAAAAATTCTTCCGGCCGGTTGTCGCGCACGGGAGCCACGACCACGATAGAGCCCTGCTCAGGGTTTGCCCGGATGTCCGGAACGTTCACGCGCACGATTTCCGTACGGATGCCACACGCGGTGAGGAGCAGCAGCAGTATGGGTGCGATGATCGACTTCATGATTCCCCCTGTTGGAATGATGTCAATGTGCTGCCCATTATGACGCCGCTGTGGCGCTGAATGCTCTGGTCGAGCCTGCAAAAGGAGCCGGCCAACGCCCGGCACTACAATGGTCGGCATTCCTTTCGCGCAGGCCCCCGCCATGACCGATTCGCCGCTGCACCTCACCGTCAAATTGAACGCCAGGCTCCAGCCCGAGCATCGCCACGAGCTGTTCGAGGATCCGCTGGATGCACTGCTGGAAAGCGCCGGGCTGGGCCAGATCACCGGTGGCGGCACCGCGCTGACCGAAGAGGGTGAAGTGGACTACGGCGACATCGAGGTCGCGTTGAATGATCCGGCCGCGCTGCCGGGCGTGATCGAACTGCTGGAGCAGCTGGGTGCGCCGAAGGGCTCGCTGATCCAGCGCGAAGGCGCTCCCGATCAGGCGTTCGGTGTCACCGAAGGCCTGGCGCTGTATCTCAATGGCACCGACCTGCCCGATGAGGTCTACGAGCAGTGTGATTCGAACTATGTGTTCGAACAGATCGTCGCGCGCATCGAAGGCCACGGCGAGATCTGCAGCTGGTGGCAGGGCCCGACGGAAACAGCGCTGTATCTGTACGGCGCCTCGTTCGACACCATGCACGCGCGCATCGCCGATCTGCTGGCGGACTACCCGCTGTGCCAGGGTGCGCGCGTGGTGCGCACCGCCTGATCAGCAGTCCGACGCGTGGCCTGCCGCATAGCGCAGGCCACGGCGCAGCTGCGCCCGCACATTCGGGTCGGCATACACCGCCGCAGCGTGGCCCAGCCCGGTGTACCAGCTGCGGCCGCCATCGAAGGGCCGGCACCAGGCGATCGGGTGATCGGCGCCCATGGTGCCGCCGTCATAACGTGCTTCGTCCACCGTCGCGATGACCTGCACCTGCCCGCGCGGATTGCGCCGGTAGTTGTAGAGCTCATCGCGGATCGGCCATGCCGGGCCTGCTGCGCTGCCGTCACGCTCAGGCTGCACGAGCGTGTCCTGCAGGCCCTCGGGGTGTTTGTGGAACCACGCACCGACTAGCTCGCCGTACCAGGGCCAGTCGTACTCGGTGTCGGCGGCGGCGTGTACGCCCATGAAGCCGCCCCCGTTGCGGATGAACTGCTCCATCGCGGCCTGCTGCGCAGCATCGAGCACGTCCCCGGTGGTGTTGGCGAAGACCACGGCGCGGTAGCGGGCGAGGGTATCGGCGCGGAACACACCGGGATCGTCGCTCTCATCCGCCCTCATGCCGGCCTCGCTGCTCAGCTGGCGCAGGGTCGCCACCGCCACCGGGATCGATTCGTGGTGGAACTTGGCCGTACGGCTGAAGATCAGGATGCGGTCCGCGCCGGGCGGCACGGCGCAAACGCCGGGCAGCGGGGCCAGGACCAGCGAGCACAGCAGGGCGATGAGGAGGCGGCGCATGCGCGAAGTCTGGCATGGCCGCGGGCGGTTGCCGTCCTGCGCTGCAGCACACGGCGGGGCGCCTGCGCGATCGGCCCGGAACGGCGCCCGCGCGCCGCGCTTCATCCCGGATCGCCGCGGACTCATCGTGGTTTTCACACGGTTCGTCGCGTGCGCCTTGTCGCTCCCGCTGGGGGCGCCCAGAGTCTGCCCCTGTCCGCCGGGAGCGCATTCGTGAACAAGGGAATTCCGTATCTGCTTGCTGCACTGGTCCTGCTGACGTGGTCGGCCGGCTGGGCCGAGCCGGTGCTGGCCCTGTTCCAGCGCGCACAGAGCTGCCTGGCCGGGGGCGGCGAGGTCGACCTGCTGCACCTGCGCTGCCAGCCGTCGTCCAACGGCGTGGGCATGGTACCTGCGACCCTGGGGTTCTGGCTGGGCGGCATCGTGTTTGCGGTGGTGGCGCTGCTGGGCACCCGGCGCGGCACGCGCTGACACGCGGCCGGCCAACCGGCATCATCAGTCTCCACCTGATGGAGGCCACATGGAACCGAGCGAAAAGCAGAAGATGCTGTCCGGCACGCCGTACCGCCCCGGCGACCCGGAGCTGCAGGCCGACATGGCCGCCGCCAAGGGCTGGATGGTCCGTTACAACGCCGCCCTGGCCGAAAGCCCGGCCGCGCGCCGCGCCCTGCTGCGCGAGCAGCTCGGTGCGGTCGGCGAGGGCGCCGTGATCCGGCCCCCGTTCCATTGCGACTACGGTTACAACATCCGGCTGGGGCAGGGCGTGTTCCTCAACTACAACTGCGTGATCCTGGACGTGGCCGAGGTCAGCATCGGAGACGGCACCCAGATCGGCCCGGCCGTGCAGATCTACGCCGCCGACCATCCGCGCGATCCGCAGGCGCGCGCCGAAGGCCTGGAGTCGGCCCGGCCAGTGCGCATCGGGCGCAATGTCTGGATCGGTGGCGGGGCGATCGTGCTGCCCGGGGTGAGCATCGGCGATGACGCCGTGGTCGGCGCCGGCAGCGTGGTCACCCGTGATGTACCGGCCGGCGCGACGGTGGTCGGCAACCCGGCGCGGGCGGTGCCTGCGCGCGCCCACGGCGATTGATCCAGCTCAAGGCATCGCGTCCACAGCGGATGTGCAATGGTGATGTTCCCATTGCCCACCCGTAAGGAGCTCTGCCATGTACAAGCGCATCCTGATTGCCACCGATGGTTCGGAGCTGGCCGAGAAAGGCCTGGCCAAGGGGCTGGAGCTGGCCAGGGACCTCGACGCCGAGGTCGATATCGTGACCGTGTCCGAGCCCTGGGCGGTCGGCATGTACGACGCGATGGGCTGGAGCGTGGGCTACATGAATACGCCCGAGTACAAGGCCGACCGCGAGGAGAACGCCCAGAAGGTGCTGGCCCCGGCCAAGGCGACCGCCGACGCGCAGGGCCTGCGCGCAGCGACCGTGCACGTGCTGGACCGCTACGCGGCCGATGGCATCATCGAGACCGCCACCGAGCGCGGCAGCGACCTGATCGTGATGACCTCGCATGGCCGCCGCGGCGTGACCCGTGTCCTGCTCGGCAGCCAGACCGCCGAAGTGCTGGCCCGCAGCACGGTGCCGGTGCTGGTGATCCGCTGAGGCAGGCTCAGTCGCGCAGCTTCAGGGTCTGCGATTCATCCAGCGTGCCGTCGGGCTGCAGCACCACGTAGCGCTCACCGGCGCGATCGAACAGCACCGGGATCGGATCGCGGAACAGCGGGCGGCGCACGAACTTCAGCTGCCAGCCGAAGTGTTCCAGGGTCTCCACCGCCTGCCGCTGCTCGGCCGTCAGGCCGGCACGCAACTGCACCGGATCCGGGGGTTGGCGACGTTCAGGGGTGGTCATCGGAAAGAACAACGAAGCAGGGAACGGGATACACCCCTGCAAGCCGCATTCCAGCGCGGCGGCAGGGCGGGCGTTCGAACGGCATCACCAGCTGTAGAGCTTCCAGTACACCGGCGAGACGCCGTCCTTGTCGCTGTCCATGTGGCCATCGCCATTGCGGTCGTACATGTAGAACGGTGCGCCGCGCGAGGGCGTGACCTTGACCATGCGCAGCTGGCCGCCGACACGGTATTCCTCGACCGTATCGCCATTGTCCAGGGTCTTGGACGCCACTTCGGCGCCGGCCACATCGACCGGGGGCATGCCGCCGGTGGAGGCACAACCGGCCAGCGCGAGCAGGCCTGCCAACAACAGGATTTTCATGGGCCAACGGTCCTTGGACGAGGAGGGCTCGATTATGCCCGATGCCCCGTGACGCCGGTGCCGATGACGGTCAGCACAGGGCGCGTAGAATCGTCGCATGAGCCGATTAGTCCTTATTGACGGGTCCAGTTACCTGTACCGCGCGTTCCACGCGCTTCCGCCGCTGACCAACGCCCACGGTGAACCCACCGGCGCGCTGTTCGGCGTGGTCAACATGCTGCGCGCCACCCTGAAGGAGCGCCCTGCCTACGTCGCCTTCGTGGTCGATGCGCCCGGCAAGACCTTCCGTGACGACCTGTACGCCGAGTACAAGGCGAACCGGCCGCCGATGCCCGACGAGCTGCGTCCGCAGATCGAGCCGATGTGCCGCATCGTCGAAGCGCTGGGCCTGAGCATCCTGCGCATTCCCGGCGTGGAAGCCGATGACGTGATCGGTACGCTGGCCCTGCAGGGCCACCGCGATGGCCTGCAGGTGACCATCTCCACCGGCGACAAGGACTTCGCCCAGCTGGTCCGCCCGGGCATCGAACTGGTCAACACCATGACCGGCAGCCGCATGGATTCGGACGCGGCGGTGATGGAGAAGTTCGGCGTGCGCGCCGACCAGATCGTCGACCTGCTGGCGCTGATGGGCGACGCCGTGGACAACGTACCCGGCGTGGAGAAGTGCGGGCCCAAGACCGCCGCCAAGTGGCTGGCCGAGTACCAGCACCTGGACGGCGTGATGGCGGCCGCGCCCGCGATGAAGGGCAAGATCGGCGAGAACCTGCGCGCGGCGCTGGAGCGCCTGCCGCTCAACCGCGAACTGGTCACGATCCGGACCGACGTGGCGCTGGATGCGACCCCGCAGACGCTGCCGCTGCGTGAGCCGGACGTGCCGGCGCTGAGCGAGCTGTACCTGCGCTACGGCTTCACCCAGGCGCTGAAGGAACTGGGCGGCCCGGTGGCGGCAGCGGCCGCCGCCAGCGACGCCACGGTGAGCCTGCGCGGCACTGCGGCCGGCTACGCCCGCGCAGCGCCGGCCGAGGATGCCGCACCGCTGGATCCGGCCCTGTCCGCACCGGGCGACTACGAAACGGTGCTGACCGCCGAACAGCTGCAGGCATGGGTGGCGCGGGCCGAAGCCGCCGCGCTGCTCAGTTTCGATACCGAGACCGATGCACTCGATGCGATGCGTGCCAATCTGGTCGGGATCAGCCTGGCGGTCGAACCTGGCCGTGCGGCGTACATCCCGGTCGGCCACGACTACCCGGGCGCGCCGCCGCAGCTCGCCCGCGAGGCGGTCCTGGATGCGCTGCGCCCGGTGCTGGAGAACCCGCAGATAAAGAAGCTGGGCCAGCACGGCAAATACGACCTGCACGTGCTGCGCCGGCATGGCGTGGCGGTGCAGGGGTACCACGACGACACGATGCTGGAGAGTTTCGTGCTGAACTCCACCGCCTCGCGCCACGACATGGACTCGCTGGCGATGCGTTACCTGGGCTACACCACGATCAAGTTCGTGGACGTGGCGGGCAAGGGTGCCAAGCAGATCCCGTTCTCGCAGGTGGGCCTGGAGGAGGCCAGCCGCTACGCCGCCGAGGATGCCGACATCACCCTGCGCCTGCACCATGCGCTGAACCCGCAGCTGCAGGCGACCCCGTCGCTGGAGCGGGTCTACCGCGAGATCGAGATGCCGCTGGTGCCGGTGCTGGCCCGGATCGAGGCCAACGGCGTGCACATCGACATGGTCGAGCTGCGCCGGCAGAGCCAGGACCTGAGCGTGCGCATGCTGGCCGCCCAGCAGAAGGCGACCGAACTGGCCGGGCACACCTTCAACCTGGATTCGCCCAAGCAGCTGCAGGCCGTGCTGTTCGACGAGCTCCAGCTGCCGGCCCTGGTGAAGACCCCCAAGGGCCAGCCCAGCACCAATGAAGAGGCGCTGGAGGCGATCGCCGAGCAGCACGAGCTGCCGCGCGTGATCCTGGAGTATCGCGGGCTGGCCAAGCTGCGCAGCACCTACACCGACAAGCTGCCGGAGATGGTCAATCCGGACACCGGCCGCGTGCACACCAGCTACCACCAGTCCGGCGCCGCCACCGGCCGGCTGTCCTCCTCCGATCCGAACCTGCAGAACATCCCGATCCGCACCGAGGACGGCCGCCGCATCCGCCGCGCCTTCGTGGCCCCGCCCGGCCGCAAGATCCTGGCCTGCGATTACTCGCAGATCGAGCTGCGGATCATGGCCCACCTGTCCGAGGATCCTGGCCTGGTGCGCGCGTTCGAGCAGGGCGTGGATGTGCATCGGGCGACCGCCGCCGAGGTGTTCGGCCGCGCGCTGGACGAGGTCACCCCGAACGAGCGCCGCGCCGCCAAGGCGATCAACTTCGGCCTGATGTACGGCATGAGTGCGTTCGGGCTGGCCCGCAACCTGGGGATCGACCGCGGCCAGGCGCAGGATTACGTGGCGCTGTACTTCAGCCGCTATCCCGGGGTGCGTGATTTCATGGAGCGCATGCGCCAGCAGGCCCGCGACCACGGGTTCGTGGAGACCCTGGAAGGGCGCCGGCTGTATCTCAACGACATCCATGCCCGCAACCAGGGCCTGCGGGCCGGGGCCGAGCGCGCGGCGATCAACGCGCCGATGCAGGGCACCGCGGCGGACATCATCAAGCGGGCGATGGTGAAGGTGGACGCGTGGCTGCAGGGGCAGGGCGACCAGGCCCGCATGATCATGCAGGTGCACGATGAACTGGTGTTCGAGACGGACGCCGAGTTTCTCGAGGTGTTGCAGCGCAACGTAGTGGATCTGATGTCGGCCTCAGCCCAGATGCGCGTCCCGCTGGTCGTTGATGCGGGCGTGGGAGATAACTGGGATGAGGCGCATTGAGGCCCGAATCACAGTGAAAACATGAACTGGTTCATTGCGTGGGGATTATCTGACTCGCGCATGAATGTTTCCCCCTAATTGTTTTAGCTTAATTGGCTGTCTTCACGAACTATCAATGTTCAAGGTGCTTTTATAGACCTCGACAGGCGCAACGCCTGTTGTGGATCTCTCCCATCCCCTGGAGCAGATCTCGGAACGGGGGCTACTCCCCAAGCGCCCGTTCCCCGGCCCCGTTGACCTCCCCCTGGTCAGCGGGGCTTTTTATTTGGGGCGCCGCTCGGCGCCCGCTGCCCCTCCCATTGCCGCCCCCGCCCAGGCAGCCCATGCTGCGTGGATCGACCAGGAGGCGGGCATGAGCGATCTGTTTGCATTGGCCATGCCGTGGTGGGAATTCATCCTGCGCGCGGTGGTGGTGTATGCGGTGGTGCTGGGCATGGTGCGGCTCTCGGGCAAGCGCGCGCTGGGGCAGATCACCGCCTTCGATGTGCTGCTGATCGTGCTGCTGGGCAATGCGGTGCAGAACGCGCTGCTGGGCCAGGACAGCTCGCTGGGCGGTGGGCTGCTGCTGGCCGCGACCCTGATCAGCCTGAACTATGCGGTGGGCTGGGTGACCACGCGCAGCCGCCGGCTGGAAACCCTGATCGAAGGCGAGCCGGTCCTGATCGCACGCGATGGCAAGCTGCTCGAGGCCGTACTCAAGCGCGAACTGGTGACGCGGGCCGATGTCGAGGCGGCGATGCGGCAGCAGGGCTGCCTGCAGATCCAGGACGTGGCCATGGCGGTGCTGGAGATCAACGGCCACATCACCATCGTGCCCAGGACCTAGCGCCGCGCCGGGCGGGCCCGGGCGTTACAGCCAGTCGCGCGGGACCAGGTAATCGGCCAGGCGGGCTTCGTCGCTGCCGGCCTCGGGCTGGAACCCGTATTCCCAGCGCACGCGCGGCGGCAGGCTCATCAGGATGCTCTCGCTGCGCCCGCCGCTCTGCAGGCCGAACAGCGTGCCGCGGTCGTAGACCAGGTTGAATTCGACGTAGCGGCCGCGGCGGTACAGCTGGAACTCGCGCTCGCGCGCGCCGTAGGACGTGTCCTTGCGGCGCTCGACCAGCGGCAGATAGGCCGCCAGGAAGCCATCGCCGACCGCCTGCAGGTAGGCGAAATCGCGTTCGAAGTCGCCGTGCAGGTCGTCGAAGAACAACCCGCCCACGCCGCGCGTTTCGTTGCGGTGGCGCAGGAAGAAGTAATCGTCGCACCAGCGCTTGTGGGCGGGATAGCGCTCCGGCCCGAACGGCGCGCACAGGTCGTGTGCGGCCTGGTGCCACTGCCGCACATCCTCTTCGAAGGGATAGAACGGGGTCAGATCGAAGCCGCCGCCGAACCACGAGGCCACCTCCACCCCGTCGCGTTCGGCGCGGAAGTAGCGCACGTTGGCGTGGGTGGTGGGCAGGTAGGGATTGGCGGGATGGAACACCAGCGACACCCCGGTGGCGCGCCACGAGGCGCCTGCCAGTTCCGGCCGGTTGGCCGAGGCCGAGGGCGGCAGGCGGGTCCCGGAGACATCCGAAAAGCCGATCCCGGCCTGCTCGAACACCGCGCCGTCGCGCAGGATGCGGGTCCGGCCCCCGCCGCCTTCGGCCCGCTGCCAGCTGTCTTCGGCGAAGCGGGCCTGGCCGTCGGCGGCCTCGATGGCGCTGCAGATGCGGTCCTGCAGATCGGTCAGGTAGGCGCGGACACGGTCGAATTCGTTCATGGGGCTACTTTACCGCAGGCCAGCGGGTGGCCTGCGCCAGGTCATCGGCCTTTGCGGTTGCTCGGCGTGGCGGCCGGGGCCGGGGCCGGGGCATCGTCCGTAGTGCTGTCTTCCTCGCTGGCATCGGCCGCTGCGGCCGCGCCTGCGTCGGCCTCGGCGGCCATCCGCGCGAATACCGCGCCGGCCGCGAGCAGCGGCCAGTTGCGGGTGGCGTGCACGTCGCAGGCCACATGCGTGCCCTTGCCGTCCTTCGCGCACAGCGCGGCCATCGCCTCCGGCAGGGCGTCATCGCCGGTGTGCTGATACACCGTGGCCAGGTTCTCGCAGCCCTCGCGCACGCCGGCCGCGCACAGCCGCTGGTAGAACGGCGCCGCCTCGTCCCAGTGCTCGCGCAGGGCCAGCTGATGGCCGGCGGCGTTGCAGCCCTGCAGCTTGCCGGCCGCGCAGCACGCCTGGGCACCGCCGGGCTCGGCCACGGCCGGGCAATCCTGCGGCAGCGGGACCTCCACGAACACCACCGGTGCACTGCAGTGCTGCGCGCCCACACCGGACTGGCGCACGTAGTACCCGTAGCGGTTCCAGCGATCGATCCCGATCAGGTTGCCATTGGCCAGCGGGCGGAACACGAAATCATCGCCCTGGTCGTGGCGGATCCGGATCTCGCCGTTCTCCAGCCGCGCGCGCAGCGTGCCGCCGAAGCCGGCGCTGAGCATGCCACCATCGCCGAAGGCCAGGTGATCCATCAGCCCCCGGCCGGCCAGGTAGCTGCCACAGGGCAGTCCGGTGGCGGGCACGGTACGCAGCTCGGCCGCGGGGATCCCCGCCAGGGCCTCGGCCTTGGCGCAGGTATCGCGGTCCTGGCCGGTGCGGCAGGCCAGCTGCAGGGCGTCATGTGCCTGCAGGTAGCGGCCGTTGTCCCACTGCACGGTGGCCACATCCGCGCAGAAGCTGCCGGCGGTCTGCCGCTGGCACAGCTGCAGCACCTGGTCCAGCTGCGCGGCCGGCAGCGGGGCATCGTCGCGCCGCATCGCGCCGAGCATCAGGCTGGCCATCGCCTTGCCCATCGCCTCGCGCGCGGCGGCCCTGCAGGCCTGCGCATCGTACTGGCCGCTGTCCTGTCTGCAGACCGCCGGTTCGGCCAGCGCGGGGTCCTCCGGCGCCGGCTCGGCCGCGACCGCGGCGGTGCGGTAGTTCTCCAGCAGCTGCTTGCAGGCGGCGGGCACGCCCTCGCCACACCACTGCAGCAGGCGCGCATTGCCGGCCGTGGACAGGCCGGCCAGGCAGGTGCCGATGTCGGCCCCGCAGGTGCCTGCAGCGAACGTGGCCGCCGGTCTGCAGCGCGCCGACGCGACCTGCCGGTACTCGGCCAGGGTGTCGGCCAGCACGCGCCCGCCCTCGGAAATGCCCAGGCTGCGGATGTAGCCGTCATCGAGGTCGGCCACCTGCAGCGTGTCGCCCTTGCGGTCGAGCAGGTAGGGCTGGGCGCCGAACCCGTCGGTCTGGCGGTAGCCCTGGTTCGGGCTTTCGATCACCAGGCGGGTGCTGCCGCCTTCGTCCTGCCAGGTGCCGCAGGTCGGGGGGGCGGCCAGGGCCGGCGCGCAGGCCCCTGCCAGCAGCAACAGCACGGCAGCGCGCCAGCCGCGCGGGCGGCGCAACGAAGAGGTAAGCATCCGGTGTTCCTTGTAACGAAGGGGGATATCAGCGCAGCGCGCGGCGCACATCGGCCGCGCACAGGCGGAACGCGAACCAGCCCTGCAGCCCTGCGAAGGCGAACGCGGTCAGCACCAGCATGCCGCCGAACAGGATGCGCTGGACCTGCAGATCCGTGCGCAGTTGCCGGTAGTCGGCCGCATCGGCCGGCAGCTGGGCCAGCAGGTGCCGGAAGATGTCATCCACGCCCCAGGCGATCACGAAATTGGACACTGCGCTGAGCACCAGCAGCACGTTGAAGGGCCACAGCGCCCACTTCCAGCGCTTGAGCAGCGCCCACGTCACGCCCGTGGCGATCACGCTCCACACGCACAGGATCACGTTGGTGAGCATGGCGTTTTCCAGCAGCCAGCGCAGCGAAGGCGGCACCCAGTGCACGTCCGGATCGCTGAGCAGCTGCTGCAGCCACGCCGCCTCCTGCAGCGGGACCGAGACCAGCGCCAGCCCGGCATACAGCGGAATGCACACGATGCACAGCAGCAGGACCGATTTCAGTACCGGCGCGAAGAAGCCCGGCAGCCCGTCACGGGTGAGCGGGGGCCTGGGCTGGGCGTTGGGCAAGTTCGGGGGGAGCGACGCTGACATCCGGTGTCCTGGTTGAGCCGGCTACGATCTCGGGATCAGAGCCACCGCGAGCGCGGCCGCGGGCAGGATATGGTCTGCGCTCAGCGCTGCCAAGCACCGGCCGTGTGGCGGGCGCACCGGCACCCAGGCCAGCTCGGCGATTTCCGCCTGCGGCTGCGGGGTTCCCTCCACCTTGACCAGCCATGCCCGCGCCCGCACGCGGTGACCGGCTTCATGCACCGCCCACGCCTCGAAGGTGCCCAGTGACAGCGCGGTGGCCGGGTCCATCACTACCCCGAGTTCCTCCTGCAGCTCCCGCGCGAGGGCCACCAGCGGGGCTTCACCGGGCGCGGGCTTGCCGCCGGGCTGGATGAAGGTATCCGACCCGTGTTTGCGGACCACCAGTACGCGGTTGTCCCGATCGCGGATCACCGCAGCGACGATCTCGATCGTCGCTGCGGCGTGCCGCCCGTCCGTGGAAACCGAGGTCATCGGCGGCTTACTTCAAGGTCTGCTCGAACAGCTTGAGGATGCGCTTGTACTGGTCCAGCCAGGAATCGGCACGCACGTAGCCGTGGCGTTCCAGCGGGTAGGGCGCGATCGTCCAGTTGTCCTTGTGCAGCTCGATCAGCTTCTGGGTGAGGTTGACCGAGTCCTGGAAGAACACGTTGTCGTCCATCATCCCGTGCGCGATCAGCAGATGGTCCTGCAGGCCCTCGGCGTACTCGATCGGCGAGGAGGTGCGGTACGCCTCCGGGTCGATGTCCGGGGTGTTGAGGATGTTGGCGGTGTAGCCGTGGTTGTACTGGTGCCAGTCGACCACCGGGCGCAGCGCGGCGCCGGCCTTGAACGTGCCCGGCGAGCGGAACAGCGCCATGAAGGTCATGAAGCCGCCGTAGGACCCGCCGTAGATGCCGGCGCGGTCGCGGTCGCCCTGCTTGGTCTCCACCAGCCAGTCCAGGCCGTCCTTGTAGTCTTCCAGCTCCGGGTGCCCCATGTTGCGGTAGATCGCCGTGCGCCAGTCGCGGCCGTAGCCGGCGCTGCCGCGGTAATCCATGTCCAGCACCACGTAGCCCTTCTGCACGAGCAGGTTGTGGAACATCTGCTCGCGGAAGTAGGCCGGGTACTGCTGGTGCACGTTCTGCAGGTAACCGGCGCCGTGCACGAACATGGCGATCGGGTACTGCTTGCCCGGCTCGAAGGTCTCCGGGCCGTAGTACTTGGCCCAGACCACGCCCGCGCCGTGCTTGGACGGCACCTGCACCAGCTTGGGCTGGATCCACTCGCGCGCCTTGAACGCGGCCGTGCGGGTGTCGGTCAGCACCTTGGCCTGGCCACCGGCGGCGGGCACCACGGCCAGCTGGGTCGGCAGGTAGGCGCCGGAGTAACGCACCAGCAGCTGCTGGCCATCCGGGGAGAGCGAGAAGTCTTCCACGCCGTTGAGCGCGGTCAGCTCACGCACCTGCTTGCTGGCGGTATCGACCGCGCACACTTCGTAATCGCCCGGCGACTGCTGGTTGCACAGGAAATAGAAGCCGCGGCCGTCGGCGCTGGGCACCGGCATCGAGGTTTCCCACTTGCCACCGGTCAGCGCCTGCGGCTTGGCCGTGCCCTGCTGGGTGTACAGGTGCGAGTAGCCGGATTCTTCGGACAGCAGCCACAGCGTGCGGTTGTCGTTGGACCAGCCGAAATCGTTGAAGCTCCAGTTGATCCAGGCGCTGTCGGTCAGGCGGTGGCGGTTTTCCAGCTTGGCGCTGGCCGGGCTGACGCTGGCGATCCAGCGATCCTTGTTGTCGTTGGCGCGCAGCATGATCGCGGCCTGCTGGCCATCGGCGCTCCAGCGGATGCCCGGCGCGCCGGGGCCGCCGAGCACTTCCAGGGTGCGGTTGCCCTTCAGCGCCTCCTTGCCGGCGGCCTTGCGCAGCGCGGCCAGCGGATCGCTGCCGATCCCCGGCAGGCCATCCAGCGGGAGCGGCTTGACCGTGCCGGCAACCGCGTCCACCAGCCACAGGGCGTGCGGCTCGGGATCGTTGCGGCCCACGCGGGTGCGGGTGTCTTCGGTTTCTTCGTACCCCGATTCGGTCACGTACTTGGGCATCTTGCCGCCGCGGCCTTCATCGAAGCTCTTCGGCTTGGTCACCACGATCAGGCTGCGCCCATCCGGGGAAAGCACGCTGTCGACGATCTCCACATCGGCGCCCAGGTAGACCGGGCCCGGCGCGCGGGTGCCGTCGGCACGGCGCCAGCTGGCTTCCTGCGCCTTGAGCGCCTCGCGCTGGGCGCGATCGTTGCGCAGGGTGGCCAGGGTGCGCAGCTGCTGCTCGCGCAGCACATCGGCCTTGGGCGCGTCGTCCGGGTTTTTCTCGGCCTTGAGGCTGGCGACCTGCTGCACGCCGGCGGCGGCGGTCCAGTGGAACCAGTTCTGGCCGGTGCGCCAGATCACCCCGCCATCGCGGGCGAAATTGACGCCACTGGACTTCTCGGTGCTGCGGGTCAGCTGGGTCAGCGCGCCGCTGCGCAGGTCGCGCACGAACACATCGCCATTGCGCACGAAGGCCGAGCGCTGGCGCGCGCTGTCGTAGACCGGGCTGTCCACATCCAGGGTGCCGCGCTGGTCATCGCCGACCTGTGCGGCCACGCCACCGGCGACCGGCTGGCGGAAGGTGTCGCGCACCGGGCTGCCGTTGCGCTTGAGCTGGTACTCGACCTGCTGGCTGTTCCAGGACCACCACGCGCTCTCGACCGGCGGACCGATCCAGTCCGGGTCGGCCATGGCCTGCTCGATGGTGATCGGCGTCGGCGCCGCATGGGCAGCACCGCCGAGGGCGGCGAGCAGCAGCAGGGACAAGGGCAGCGTTTTGGGCATTGCGGGCGGCACCGTAGAAGGAAACCCCGCAAGCGTAGCAGCCACGGGCCGGCGGGGAGGGGGCCACAGGTCATGGGCGCGCGGCGTGGCGACGGTGCCCACCCCGGTCGCCGGCACGCCTGCGACCAAGTGAAGCAGCGCGTCACCGGGTCGCATGTGCCTTTCACAGATACACGCCCAGACTGGTGCGGATTTCAGAAGCCTGTCGGAGGCGTCTCTTGGACGCGTTGCTGCTCTCCCGGATCCAGTTCGGGTTCGTCATCAGTTTCCACGTGCTGTTCCCGGCCTTCACGATCGGCACGGCCAGCTGGCTGGCATTCGTCGAAGCGCGCTGGCTGCGCACCGGCAATCCGGTCTGGCGCGAGCTGTATTTCTTCTGGCAGAAGATCTTCGCGGTCTCCTTCGGCATGGGGGTGGTCAGCGGCATCGTGATGGCCTTCCAGTTCGGCACCAACTGGCCGCGCCTGAGCGAGTACGCCGGCACGGTGATCGGGCCGTTGCTGACCTATGAAGTGCTGACCGCCTTCTTCCTGGAAGCCAGCTTCCTAGGCGTGATGATGTTCGGCTGGGGCAAGGTCTCCCCGCGCCTGCATTTCTTCTCCACCTGCATGGTCGCGCTGGGCACGCTGGTCTCCACGTTCTGGATCCTGTCCTCCAACAGCTGGCTGCAGACCCCGGCCGGATACTCGATCGTCGATGGCATCGTGCACCCGGACAACTGGTGGCAGGTGGTGTTCAATCCGTCCTTCCCGTACCGCCTGGCGCACATGGCGCTGGGGTCGTTCATCACCACCTGTTTCGTGATCGGTGGCATCGGCGCGTGGTACCTGCGCAAAGGCGTGCATCTGGAGGCCGGGCGGAAGATGCTGCTGGCCGCGGTCGGTTTCGCCGCGTTGACGGTGCCGGTGCAGATCTTCGTCGGCGACATGCATGGCCTGAACACGCTGGAACACCAGCCGATGAAGATCGCCGCGGTGGAAGCGCACTGGCATGCCGAGGACGAAGGCGCGGGCGTGCCGCTGGTGGTGTTCGCGGTGCCCAACCAGAAGGCCGAGCGCAATGACTATGAAATCGCGATCCCGCGGCTGGGCAGCCTGATCCTGACCCACTCCTTCGATGGCACCTTCAAGCCACTGACCGCCGTGCCGGCCAGCGACCGCCCGCCGGTGCTGCCGGTGTTCTTCGCCTTCCGGATCATGGTCGGGCTGGGCATGCTGATGCTGCTGGTCGCCTGGTTCTCGGCGTTCAAATGGTGGCGCGGCACCCTGCTGGAGACGCGCTGGCTGATCCGGGGCTGGAACTGGATGCTGCCCAGCGGTTTCATCGCGCTGCTCTCGGGCTGGTTCGTGACCGAGATGGGGCGCCAGCCCTGGGTGGTCTACGGGCTGCTGCGCACCGCCGACGCGGTCGGCCCGCAGAGTGCCTGGATGACCGCGCTGTCGCTGGGTGTCTACATCGTCGGCTACGCCTTCGTGTTCGGCTGGGGCGTGTGGTACCTGGTCAAGATCGTGCGTACCGGCCCGAAGCCGCATGAGCCGGCACCGGATCTGGAAGGGGGCAGCCATACCCCGGCGCGGCCGCTGTCCGGTGCCGATGAACCGCTGGAGGAGCACTGAGATGGAGATGACGACCTGGCTGCCGGTGGCATGGTTCGCGGTGATCGGCTTTGGCGTGCTGATGTACGTGGTGCTGGACGGCTTCGTGCTGGGCATCGGCATCCTGGCCCCGATGGCCGAGGATGAAGAACAGCTCGACGTGATGATGAACACCGCCGCGCCGATCTGGGATGGCAACGAGACCTGGCTGGTGCTGGGCGGGGCCGGGCTGATGGCCGCGTTCCCGAAGGCCTACGGTGCCCTGCTTTCCGCGCTGTACCTGCCGGTGCTGCTGCTGGTGGTGGCGCTGGTGTTCCGTGGGGTGGCCTTCGAATTCCGGTTCAAGGCGCATCGCTCGCGGCGGTTGTGGAGCGTGGCGTTCGGGCTGGGTTCGCTGCTGGCCGCGTTCGCCCAGGGGGTGATCCTGGGGGCGCTGGTGCAGGGCCTGCAGGTGGTGGACGGCCGTTACGTCGGCGGCGCGTTCAGCTGGTTCAGCCCGTTCTCGATGCTGACCGGTGCGGCGGTGGTGTTCGGCTATGCCCTGCTGGGCAGCACCTGGCTGATCCTCAAGACCGAGGGCCGCGAGCAGACCTTCGCGCGCACGCTGACCCGCCCGCTGGTGGTGGCGGTGATCGTGTTCATGGGCCTGGTCAGCGCGTGGCTGCCGTTCCTGGATTCGCGGCTGATGGCGCGCTGGTTCAGCGATGGCAACTTCTGGTGGCTCTCACCGGTGCCGTTGTTGACGCTGGGCGTGGCCACCGCGCTGTGGCGCAGCGCGATGCATCCCAAGCGCGACCTGCCGCCGTTCCTGTTGACCCTGGCGCTGTTCGTGCTGGGCTTCATCGGGCTGGTGCTGGGCATGTGGCCGTACCTGCTGCCGCCGAGCATGACGATCTGGCAGGCGGCCGCGCCGGCGTCCTCGCAGGGCTTCAGCCTGGTCGGGCTGGTGGTGCTGCTGCCGGTGATCCTGGGCTACACGGCCTGGTCGTACCGGGTGTTCCGCGGCAAGGTCACCGCGGACGCGGGCTACCACTGAGCCGGTGCGGGTCAGGCATGCAGCCCTTCGATCTCGACCAGCAGCTCGGCGCGGCAGACCTCGGCGTGCAGCACCACGAAGGGCGGCGCGCCGGGCAGGGCGGCCATGCGCGCGGCGATGGCGTCCATGTCGTCGGCCCGGCGCACATACACCTTCAACAGGGACTCGGCGCCGCGCGCTGCCGCCAGCGACGGCCGCGTGATCCGCGCGGTGTCGACCAGGCTCTGCAGATTCAGCAGGGTCTCGCCCAGCTGCTCCTCCAGCGCGCCCACGTGCTGGGAGACATGCCCCACGATCGCGGCCGTGCCTGACTGCAGCAGCGGCAGCCCGGTCGCGGCCGGCGGCAGCAGCGCACGCGAGAAACTCGGCGATTGCGGCCCGTACTGGCGCGGGTAGCGGAAAGCGCTCACCTGGCGTGGATTCTCCAGCGGCTGGCCCGGCTCGCGTGCCGCCAGCCAGTACACCTGCAGGCGCCGCACGCCGTCGAAGCGGCCGATGCAGGTCGCCGCGGGCAGGGCCGCTTCGTCCAGCCCGCGCAGCCCGCGCACCCGGCCCACGCAGAAGCGGCGGTAGCGCTCCTGGTCGCCGTCCCCTTCGGTCACGGCATCCAGGTAGTTCCAGGTCCGCAGCAGATGCGGGAAGCCGCAGCGCGACAAAAATCCGCTCATCCGCGCGTAGGCCTCGGCGGCGGCGGCCTCGATGTCACCGCCGTCCTCGTCGATGTCCAGCACGCCAAACAGCACCGCCGCGTCGTGCGCCCAGCGCACGCCCTCGGTGATGCCGCGCTGGACCGGCTGCGCGCTGCGCCAGATCTCGATCATGGGCGGGCCGTGCTGGGCCAGCGGCACGTGCACCCAGCGCGGGTCGGCGTGCTCGACCGGCGCCTGGCCGAAACCGAACACCGCCAGCGTGCAGGGATCGGCCAGGGCGGCCGCGGACTGGCTGGCCGGCGCATACCCGGCGCGGAACAGCGCCGCGCCGGTGGGCGCTGCGGCTGCAGGCGCGACGGGTACGGTGTGAAGGGTCGTGCTCATTTCGAAGTGTGAATGCTGCCAGTGCCAAGGCTGTCATGATAGCGTGCGCTCCTTTGCGGGGACCGCGGCCCGATCCGGGCCGGCGGGCCCTGAAGCCAGCGTCGCCACGCGCCTGCCGCCCATTGCACACACGGGGAAGTGTCTGCCGGCCGGGGGCCCGCCGGCGATGCCCGGCCGACCTTACTTCAACGCATATGGCGCCGCGGCGCCTCATCAAGAGTTGGCGGGAATGATCGAGTTTTCAGTGATGGACTGGTCGGCGTGGGCGCCAGGCCTGACGACCCGCGAAGCGTGGCAGGCCTGGGCGAAGGCGCCGTGGCTGCCGACCGGCGAGGACACGCCCGCGCTGAGTGAAGTCCCGGCCATGCAGCGCCGCCGGATCGAGCGGCTCGGGCGCATGGCGATCCAGGCCGCATGCTGGTGCGAACAGCCCGACGAGGCCGGCCCGGTGCCGCTGGTGTTCGCTTCGCGGCACGGCGATGTGGCCCGTTCCATGGAGCTGCTCGATACCCTGAGCAACGACAACGCGATGTCGCCGACCGCGTTCGGGCTGTCCGTGCACAACGCCGTGGCTGCGCTGTATTCCATCGCGCGGGGGCATCGCGGCAACTATGTTGCTTCCTCGGCCGGGCGCGCCACGGTGGAGACGGCCTGCATCGAAGCGGTCGGGCTGCTGGCCGATGGCGCCCCCGAAGTGCGCCTGGTGGTGTACGAATCGCCGTTGCCGCCGGTGTATGCCGGGTTCGCCGATGAGCCGGACCCGTATTTCGCCTGGTGCTGGCGGCTGGGCCCGGCCGATCGGCCCGGGACCCGGCTCTCGCTGGGCTGGGAGGGCGGTGGCAACGATGCGGCCGGTGCCTTGCCGCATGGCCTGGACATGCTGCGCTTCCTGCTCGGCGATGCGCCCGCGCTGGCCTTCGCCAGCGATGGCCAGCAGTGGACCTGGCAGCGCCATGGCTGAGCCACGGCCGGCCCGCCTCAACCATGCCTGGCGGGTGCTGGGCACGGGGCTGAGTTTCGCCGCCTTCGGGCTGGGCGGGCTGCTGCTGGGTGGGCTGTTGCTGCCGGTGCTGCTGTGGCTCGACCGCGACCCGGCGCGGCGGCGTGCGCGGGCCCGCCGCCTGGTGCAGGCCAGTTTCGCTACCCATGTCGCCCTGATGTGCCGGCTGGGGCTGATGACCTATGAGATCCGCGGCGCTGAACGCCTGCGCCGCAACGGCCTGCTGATCCTGGCCAACCACCCGACCCTGATCGACGTGGTGCTGCTGATCGCCCAGCTGCCCAACGCCGACTGCGTGGTCAAGCAGGCCGTGGCCAGCAATCCGTTCATGCGTGGCCCGGTCCGCGCGGCGGGCTATGTCAGCAACGATGACGGCGCCGGCCTGATCGACGACTGCATCGCCGCGGTGCACGCAGGCGGCACCCTGGTGATCTTCCCCGAGGGCACCCGCACCGTGCCGGGGCAGCCGCTGCGGCTGCAGCGCGGGGCGGCCAACATCGCGGTGCGCGGCCGGCTGGACATCACCCCGGTGCGGATCACCTGCACGCCGCCGACCCTGACCAAGGGCCAGAAATGGTATCGTGTGCCGTCACGGCGATTTCACGTTCAGCTGGAAGTCGGGGAGGATCTCCCGATAGCCCCGTTCCTGAACGAGTCCGGCGACGCGCCAAGGGGGGATGCCGTGGCGGCCAGGCGCTTGACCGATCATCTTGCCCATTACTTCGACTTCGCTGGAGACCCGACCCGTGCAGGCACTTGAGCACGAGATCAAGGAATTGATCATTTCATCGCTTTCATTGGAAGACATCGCTCCCGAAGACATCGATTCCGCCGCGCCCCTGTTCGTGGAAGGGCTGGGCCTGGATTCGATCGACGCGCTCGAGCTTGGTTTGGCCCTGCAGAAAAAGTACGGTGTCAGCCTGTCCGCGGATTCGGAAGAAACCCGTCGCCATTTTTCCAGCGTGCGTGCCCTGAGCGAGTTTGTCGCCGCACGCCAGCCGTCCTAACGGCGCGTCAGGATTTGCCATGACCAAGAACGAACTTTTCGAGCGCATCGTCAAGATCCTCAAGGACAGCTTTGAGATCGAACCGGCGCGCATCACGCCCGAGGCCCGGTTGTACGACGACCTGGACATCGACAGCATCGACGCGGTGGACCTGATCGTGCAGCTCAAGCCGCTGCTCGGCCGCAATCTGCAGCCGGAGGCGTTCAAGCAGGTGCGCACCGTGCAGGACATCGTGGATGTGGTGCACGGGCTGCTGCCCGGTCAAGCGGCCGCCTGACGGCGATCGCTGAAGACTGACCATGGTCCGGGTGCGTGTCGCGGCGTTTGCGGTGCTGTCGCTGGCCTACCCGGTGGTGGTCTACCTGTCGTTGGGCCGGTTCGAGCCGCGCTGGTTGTCGCTGCTGTTGTTCACCCTGGCCGCGCTGCGCGCGCTGACCACCCGCCAGCCGGTGTGGTGGGTGGCCGCGCTCGGCACCGGCGTGCTCGCCCTGGTCGCCACCGCCTTCAACCAGGCGCTGCCGCTGAAGCTCTACCCGGCGCTGGTGAACGCGGTGATGCTGGTCATCTTCGCCACCAGCCTGCGTTTCGGCCCCAGTGCGGTGGAGCGCCTGGCGCGGCTGAGCGAGCCGGACCTGCCACCGTTCGCGGTGATCTATACCCGCCGCGTCACCTGGATCTGGTGCGGCTTTTTCGTTCTCAACGGAAGCCTGGCCCTGGCCACGGCGCTGTGGGCATCCAACCAGATCTGGGCCCTGTACAACGGATTGTTGGCGTACGTGATGATGGGTGTCCTGTTTGGTGGGGAATGGCTGGTGCGGCGACGGGTCAAGGCGGCGCACGCCCATGGCTGAGTGGATTGGACTGGACCGGCTGGCCCTGGTGCCGCGCCCGGGTCGCATCGTGGGCGCCACGGCGGCCGGGGATATCGACCACCCGCAGTTCCGCAGTGAGGTGCTGCGCTGGCAGCAGGCCTTCGCGCGCGCGCCCGGCAGCGACTGGGCCCTGTATTTCGATGACACGCTGGCCTTCGCCGCTGCACTGCTGGGGGCCTGGCATGCGGGCAAGCGTGTGTTCCTGGGCGGCGACAACCTGCCCACCACGCTGGAAGGGCTGAGCCCGCGCGTGGCCGGCTTCGCCGGTGACGTGCCCGCGCGCTATGCGCCGCTGCGGCCGGACCCCACCGCCGAGGCCGGCAACGCCCTGCAGCCGCTGGACGAGGAAGCCTGCGAACTGGTCGTGTTCACCTCCGGCAGCACCGGCGCGCCCACCGCGATCGTCAAGCGGATGCGCCAGCTGACCCGCGAAGTGGATGCGCTGCAGGCCGCCTTCGGCGAGCAGCTCGACGGTGCGCAGGTGCAGGGTACGGTCTCGCACCAGCACATCTACGGCCTGCTGTTCCGGGTGCTGTGGCCGCTGGTGGCCGGGCGCGCGATCCAGCCGCGGCGGTTCTTCCACGAGGATCTTGTCCGCGCCTTGGGTGGCCAGCCGTCGGTGCTGGTGGCCACCCCGGCCCATCTCAAACGCCTGCCCGAACAGCTGGACTGGTCCTCGCTGGGCGGGCAGCTGCGCGCGGTGTTCTCCTCTGGCGGCCCGTTGCCGACCGAGGCGGCGCTGCAGGTACGCGCGTTGATGGGCGTGGCCCCGACCGAGGTGTTCGGCAGCAGTGAGACCGGTGGCGTGGCGTGGCGGCGCTGGAGCGCGGCGCACCCGCAATGGCACCCGCTGCCCGGCGTGGCCTGGCGGATCGACGATGGCTGCCTGGCCGTGCGCTCGCCGCACCTGGAGGGCACGGACTGGTGGCTGACCCAGGACCGCGCCGTGGCCGACGAGGGCCACAGCTTCCGCCTGCTCGGCCGCGCCGACCGCATCGTCAAGATCGAAGAGCGCCGGGTTTCGCTGGATGCGCTGGAGCAGCAGCTGCGCACGCACCCGGCGGTACAGGATGTGCGCGTGCTGGTGCTGCCGGGCGCGCGCGAACAGCTGGCCGCCGTGGTCGTCCCGCAGGCCACGGGCACCGCGCAGTGGGACGATGCCGAGCGCCGCCGCCAGGCGCAGCAGCTGGGCGCGCACCTGGCGCGCAGCCAGGATGCCGTGACCCGGCCGCGCCGCTGGCGGTTCATCGACGAACTGCCGTTCAACGCGCAGGGCAAGGTCACCGCCGCGGCACTGGCGGCGCTGTTCCGCCCGGTGATGCCGAGCGTGGCATGGCAGCACCGCGATGCGGCGCGCGCCGAACTGCAGTTCGTGCTGGATCCGGATCTGGCGGCCTTCGAGGGGCACTTCCCGCAGGCGAAGATCCTGCCCGGCGTGGTCCAGCTGGACTGGGCGATCCACTACGGCCGCAGCGCGTTCACGATGCCGGCGCGGTTCCTGCGGATGGATGCGTTGAAATTCCAGCACGTGGCGCGGCCGGGTGACTGCCTGCAGCTGAGCCTGGGGTGGGATCCGGACAAATCGGTGATGAGCTTCCGCTACGTGTCCGATCATGGCGTGCATGCCAGTGGCCGGGTGGTGTTTGGCGATGCGTGAGGCGCACCAGCCCGACACGCTGCCGGTGCCGTTCGCGCCGCTGGTGGTGATTCCGGTCTACGACCATGCGCACGCGATCGGCGCGGTCGTGCAGGGCGTGATCGCCAGCGGCCAGCCCTGCCTGCTGGTCGACGACGGCTCGCACCCGGCCTGCGCACACGCCCTGGAAGCCCTCGCGCGCGACCACGCGCCGCAGGTGGCGCTGCTGCGGCTGCCGGTCAACCAGGGCAAGGGCGGTGCGATGCTCGCCGGCTTTGCCGAAGCCGCACGCCGCGGCCACAGCCACGTGCTGCAGATCGATGCCGACGGCCAGCATGACACCACCGACATCCCGCGCTTCATCGCACTGGCCCGGGCCCACCCGCAGGCGGTGATCTGCGGCATCCCGGCCTACGATGCCAGCGTGCCCAAGGCGCGCCTGTACGGCCGCTACGCCACCCATATCTGGGTCTGGATCAACACGCTGTCGCTGCATATCCGGGATTCGATGTGCGGCTTCCGGGTCTATCCGCTGCCGCCGGTCACCCGCCTGGTGGGCGAAGAGACGATCGGCCGGCGCATGGATTTCGACAGCGAGATCCTGGTGCGGCTGTTCTGGCGCAACGTGCCGGTCATCAGCGAATCGACCCGGGTCACCTATCCCAGCGATGGCGTATCGCACTTCGATGTGTGGCGCGACAACGTGCGCATCAGCCGCATGCACACGCGCCTGTTCTTCGGGATGCTGTGGCGTGCGCCGCGGCTGCTGTGGCAGCGCTTGGCGGGGCCACGCGCATGACCACGCCGGCACCGCGCAGCGCCCCGCACTGGGCCGAGATCGGTGAATCGACCTCGGCCGCCGGCGTGCTGTTCCTGTGCGGGGTGCACCGCTGGCTCGGGCGCTGGCCGTTCCGGCTGTGCGTCTACCCGGTGGTGCTCTGCCACTGGCTGACCAACCGCGTGGCGCGCGAATCCTCGCTGCAGTATCTGCAGCGCCTGCAGGCGCATACCGGCGTGCTCGGCCGCGCGCCGGGCCGCTGGCAGAGCCTGAAACACTTCGCGCTGTTCGCCGATACGATGCTGGACAAGCTGCTCGGCCTGGGCGGGCGCTATCCCCCCGAACAGATCCACCTGCAGCGCGACCTGATGCTGGAAAAGATCGGGCGCCGCGAAGGCGGCCTGATCCTGACCGCCCACATCGGCTGCCTGGAGCTGTGCCAGGTGCTGGCCGAGCAGGTGCCCGGTTTCCACATCACCGTGCTGGTGCATACCGCGCATGCGCAGCGCTTCAACCGGTTGATGCAGCGGCTGGATCCGCTGGCCTCGGTGGAGCTGCTGCAGGTCACCGACATGGGCCCGGCCACCGCGGTGGAGCTGCAGCGCCGGGTCGAGGCGGGTGGGTTCGTGGCGATCGTGGGCGACCGCGTGCCGCTGCGCGGCGGCCGCACCGTGCCTGCCGCGTTCCTCGGGCATACCGCGCAGTTCCCGATCGGCGCCTATGTCCTGGCCGCCGCGCTGGCCTGCCCGGTCTACACGATGGCCTGCCTGCACGAAGGCGACGGTTACCGCGTGCGCTTCGAGCACTTCAGCGATCGCATCGTGCTGCCGCGCGGCTCGCGCGATGCCGCCTTGACCGAACAGGCACAGCATTTCGCCCGGTGGCTGGAACGCCAGGTCACCCAGGCGCCCTTGGACTGGTTCAATTTCTTCCCCTTCTGGGATCAGGCATCTCATGGCAAGTAAGTCACCCGACATCCGTTTCGGCGATGCACCGCTGACCATCGAAGACGTGGTGGCGCTCTCGCAGCGCCAGGCCGGCGCGGTGGTCTCCGACGATCCGGCGTTCACCGCGCGGATCCAGCGCGGCGCCGATTTCCTCGACCGCCTGCTGCGCGAGGACGGGGTGATCTACGGGGTGACCACCGGCTACGGCGATTCGTGCACGGTGAACATTCCGCCGGCGCTGGTGGCCGAGCTGCCGCACCACCTGTTCACCTACCACGGCTGCGGCCTGGGCCGCTTCCTGGACCCGCAGGAAACCCGCGCGGTGATCGCCGCCCGCCTGGCCTCGCTGGTGCGCGGCATGTCCGGCGTCAGCCACCCGCTGCTGCAGGGCCTGGCCACGCTGCTGCGCCACGATGTGCTGCCGCTGATTCCGGCCGAAGGCTCCGTGGGCGCCAGTGGCGATCTGACCCCGCTGTCCTACGTGGCCGCCGTGCTGTGTGGCGAGCGCGAGGTGATGTACCAGGGCGCGCGTCGCCCGGCGGCCGAGGTGCTGGCCGAGATCGGCATGACCCCGCTGCGGCTGCGCCCCAAGGAAGGCCTGGCGATCATGAACGGCACCGCGGTGATGACCGCGCTGGCCTGCCTGGCCTACGACCGCGCCGATTACCTGACCAGGCTTGCCACGCGGTTGACGGCATTCAACGTGCTGGCCAGCGACGGCAACGCCCATCACTTCGATGAGATGCTGTTCGCGGCCAAGCCGCATCCGGGCCAGACCCGGATCGCCGCGCGGCTGCGCCAGGACCTGCACAGCGACCGCCCGCCGCGCAACGAACAGCGCCTGCAGGACCGCTACTCGCTGCGCTGCGCCCCGCACGTGATCGGCGTGGTGCAGGACGCACTGCCGTTCTTCCGCCAGCTGATCGAAACCGAGCTCAACAGCGCCAACGACAATCCGCTGATCGATGTCGAAGGCGAGCGCATCCTGCACGGCGGCCACTTCTACGGCGGCCATATCGCCTTTGCGATGGATGCGCTGAAGAACACCATCGCCAACCTGGCCGATCTGCTCGACCGGCAGATGGCGCTGGTGGTGGATGCGCGCTTCAACCACGGCCTGCCGGCCAATCTGTCGGCGGCCACCGGTGAGCGCGCGGCGATCAACCATGGGCTGAAGGCGCTGCAGATCAGTGTGTCGGCCTGGACCGCCGAAGCCCTCAAGCAGACCATGCCGGCCTCGGTGTTCTCGCGCTCCACCGAATGCCACAACCAGGACAAGGTCAGCATGGGCACGATCTCCGCGCGCGATTGCCTGCGCGTGATCGAACTGACCGAACAGGTGGTCGCCGCACTGCTGATCACCGCCCGCCAGGGCGTGGCGCTGCGCGAGCGCGTCGGCATGAAGGCGACCCTGCACGGCGATCTGGCCGCGATGTACCAGGACCTGTCCGAGCGCATCGCCCTGATCGAGGAAGACCGCGCGCTGGATGGCGAGCTGCGCGCCCTGCTGGACGATATCCGTGCACAGCGCTGGGAGCTGTATGTCCACGAATGACCTGAGTTTCGAGGTGACGCTGTCGCCGGCGTTCCATGACTGCGATGCCATGCAAGTGGTCTGGCATGGCAATTACTTCAAGTATTTCGAGATCGCCCGCTGCGCGCTGCTGCAGCAGCACGACTACGACTACCCGCAGATGCGCGATTCCGGCTACGTGTGGCCGGTGGTCGATGCGCGGGTGAAGTACATCCGGCCGCTGCTGTACGGCCAGGCGCTGCGCGTGCGCGCCACCATCACCGAGTGGGAGAACCGGCTGAAGATCGCCTACGAGATTTTCGATGCTGGCAGCGGTGCCACGCTGACCCGTGCCCACACCATCCAGGTCGCGGTCGACGCGGCCACCAATGAAATGCTCTACCTGTGCCCGCCGGTGCTGTGGGAGCGTCTGGGAGTGCAACCGCAATGAACCGTCTGCTGCGCACGCTGTGCGTGCTGGTGATGCTGGCCGGGGCCGCCCCGGCCTGGGCCGCCAACGATGTGGAGGCCGTCAAACAGCGTGTGGCCAAGGTCGCCGTGCTGCGCGGCGACTTCACCCAGGAGAAGCAGGTCGCCGGCTTCAAGAACCCGCTGCGCTCGCAGGGCCGCTTCGTGCTGGCCCAGGACCACGGGGTGATCTGGACCACGCTCAAGCCGTTCCCGTCCGAGGTGGTGGTGACCCGTGACCGCATCCTCAGCCGGCAAAGCGATGGCAGCAGCCGGGTCGAGCTCGATGGCCGTCAGCAGCCGGCGATGCGCTCGGTCAACGCGATCATGTTCGCGCTGATGAGCGGCGATGCGCAGGCCCTCTCGGCGCAGTTCACGGTCAAGGTCGAGGTGCTGCCCGGCAACGCCTGGCGGATGCAGCTGACCCCGCGCTCGCCGATGCTGGGCAAAGTGTTCGCGCAGCTCACCCTGAGCGGCGACCGCTACGTGCGCGAGGTCCAGATCAACGAAGCCAACCAGGATGTCACCCGCATTCATTTCGCCGGCATGAGCGATACGCCGGCGACGCTGAGCGCGGACGAGGGCGGCAAGTTTGAATGACGTGCTGAGCTCGAACGGCCGCCTGCAGCGCATCTGGCGCTGGCTGGCCATCGCCTGGTTGCTGGTGCTGGTGGGCCTGGGCGTGCAGCAGTGGCAGCTGTGGAAAAGCGAACCGCGGATCGACACCGACATCCTCGCGCTGCTGCCGCAGGACGCGCACGACCGGCTGTTGTCCGATGTGACCCGGCGCATCGCCGATGCCAACGCGCGCCAGGTCGTGGTGCTGCTGGGCAGTACCGATGCGGCCCGGACCAAGGCCGCCGAGGCCGCCTTCCGCGCCACCCTGGGCGACAGCGCCGGCAGCAAGGCACTGCTGCGCGAAAGCGGTTCGATCGAGGGCTGGTTCGACCAGGCCCGCGCGTTCTACGCACCGTACCGCGACCGCCTGCTGACCCACGCACAGCGCGAGCGGCTGCAGAGCGAACCCACGCAGGGCCTGGCCGAATCCGCGCTGGCGGCGCTGTACGGCCCGATGGGCGCGCCGCGCCTGACCGAGTGGCGCCAGGATCCGCTTTCGCTGTGGCCGCAGTGGTGGCAGGAACGCGCGCTGGGCTCGGGCCTGCAGATGGGCGAGGACGGCCTGCTGGAGGCCGATGGCAAGCACTGGTCGATCGTGCAGTACGACACGGTCGGCTCGGCGTTCCAGCTCGATGGGGAGCGCCATATCGATCTGCTGCTGGACACCGCGGCCGAGGCCGCCGCGAAGCAGGCGCCGGGGCTGGAAGTGCTGCGCGCCGGCGTGCCCCTGCACGCAGAAGCCGCTGCGGTGCAGGCCAACCGGGAGATCAATACGATCGGCTGGGGTTCGCTGGCCGCGGTGCTGCTGCTGGTCTGGCTGGCGTTCCGCTCGCTGCGCCCGATTCTGCTGGTGGCCGCCTCGCTGCTGATCGGCTGCGGGGTGGCCCTGGCGGTGACGGTGCTGGTGTTCGGCAAGGTGCACGTGCTCACGCTGGTGTTCGGTGCCTCGCTGGTCGGCGTCGCCGAGGATTACGGCATCCACTGGTTCGCCTCGCGCCAGGCCGAGCCGGCCGACCGCCGCTGGCGGCTGTTGAAGCACCTGCTGCCCGGCCTGTGGCTGGCGTTGCTGACCAGCGCACTGGCCTACCTGGCGCTGGGGCTGGCGCCATTCCCGGGCCTGCGCCAGATGGCGCTTTTCTCGGTGGTCGGGCTGGCGGCCGCGTTCCTGACCGTGATCTTCTGGTTCCCGTGGCTGGATGGCGGCGAGATCCGCACCACCCGCTTCGCGCGCTGGCTGGGCGGTACGCTGGAGCGCTGGCCGCGCCTGCAGGGCCGGCGTCCGGTCGGCCTGTTCCTGGGCGCGGTGGCGCTGCTGTCGGCGATCGGCATCGCGCGCCTGCACAGCGACGACGATCTGCGCAGCCTGCAATCCTCGCCGCCGGCGTTGATGGCGCAGCAGATCCGGATCAGCCAGATGCTGGGCATGCCCAGCCCGGCGCAGTTCTACCTGGTGCAGGGCGCGACCGCCGAACAGGTCCTGCAGCGCGAAGAAGCGCTGGTGGATCGCCTGCGCGGCCTGGCGGCGAACAAGCAGATCGGCGGCTACCGCGCGATCAGCGAGTGGCTGCCGTCCGTGCAGCGCCAGCATGCCGATGCCGCGTTGACCGGGACCGTCGAGCCGCAGGTGCTGGCGCAGGTCGGCGCGGCGGTCGGTGAGCCGCTGCAGCGGCCTGCCTACGCTGCGCAGGACCTGCAGGCCGAGGCCTTCCTGGCCTCGCCGGCGGCGATGCCGTTCCGTCACCTGTGGCTGGGCACGGTCGGCGGCGGGCTGGCCTCGGTGGTGATGGTCGACGATCTCTCGCGCGCCGATGCGCTGGCCCTGCTCGAAGCGCAGGCCACGGGCATCGAGGGCGTGCGCTGGGTCGACCGCACCGCCGATTTCTCCAGCCTGCTCAAACACTACCGCAAGCTGATGAGCGGGTTGCTGCTGGTCGGCATCGTGCTGGTCTTCGCGGTGCTGTATTGGCGTTACCGGGCGCAGGCCTGGCGCGTGTTCGCACCGACCCTGGCCGCCGGCGCGCTGACGTTGGGCCTGCTGGGCCTGTTCGGCCAGCCGCTGCAGCTGTTCAACGTACTGGCGCTGATGCTGCTGCTTGGCATGGGCATCGATTACGGCATCTTCCTGATCGAACATCGCGGCGATGCCAGCGCCTGGCTCGCGGTCTGCGTCGGTGCCGCCAGCACCTGGCTGTCGTTCGGCCTGCTCGGGCTGTCGGCCACGCCGGCGCTGCGCGCGTTCGGGCTGACCCTGCTGTTCGGCATCGGGCTGGTGTGGCTGCTTTCGCCGCTGTTCCGGCCACCGCCCCACGATGCGCCGCACTGAGCGATCGCGCCGTTCCCTTCACCTGTCTTGATCAAGGATGCATCGATGAACCCGTCTGTGGAAACTACTGAAGTCCTGGTGATCGGTGCCGGCCCGGCCGGTTCGGTCGCCGCGGCGATGCTGCGCAAGCAGGGTCGCCAGGTGTTGATCCTCGAACGCCAGCAGTTCCCGCGCTTTTCCATCGGCGAAAGCCTGCTGCCGCAAAGTATGGAATACATCGAAGCGGCAGGGCTGCTGCAGGACGTGGTGCAGGCCGGGTTTCAGTACAAGAACGGTGCCGCGTTCGTGCGCGGCGAAGCGACCACCGAGTTCGATTTCCGCGACAAGTTCTCGCCGGGCTGGGGCACCACCTACCAGGTGCAGCGCGCCGACTTCGATGATGTGCTGGCGCGCGGTGCCGAGCGCATGGGCGCCACGCTGCGCTTCGGCGATGAAGTGCTCTCGGTGCAGCCCGGCCGCCCGGCACAGGTGCAGGTGCGCCGCCCGGATGGCAGCGAGTACACCATCGAGGCCGGTTTCATCCTCGACGCCAGCGGTTTCGCCCGGCTGCTGCCGCGCCTGCTGAAGCTGGAGTCGCCGTCGAACTTCCCGGTGCGCGGCGCGATCTTCTGCCACGTGCGTGACCACATTCCGGCAGGCGCGGGCTTTGACCGCAACAAGATCCTGATCACCACCCATCCCGAGCACGTGGACGTGTGGTACTGGACGATTCCGTTCTCCAATGGCTGCTGCTCGCTGGGCGTGGTCGCCGAGCCGAGCCTCTTCGAGCGCTACGCCGGTACCGATCTGGAGAAGCTGCAGGCCATCGTCGGCGAAGACCCGAACCTGACCCGCCTGCTCAGGAACGCCGAATGGGCGGTGCTGCCGGTGCGCACCATCACCGGGTATTCGGCCAACGTCTCCTCGCTGTGGGGCGAAGGCTATGCGCTGCTGGGCAATGCCGGCGAGTTTCTGGATCCGGTGTTCTCCTCGGGGGTCACCATCGCGTTCAAATCCGCGCAGCTGGCCAGCGACTGCCTGGCGCGCGAGCATGCCGGTGAAACGGTCGACTGGGAGCAGGCGTTCGCGATCCCGCTGCGCGCCGGCGTGAAGACCTTCCGCCGCTTCGTGGAAGCCTGGTACGCCGGTGGTTTCCAGAAGATCATCTACCATCCCGATCCGCAGCCGGAGGTGCGCCGGATGATCTCCTCGATCCTGGCCGGCTATGCCTGGGACACGCAGAATCCCTACGTGGCCGACGCCAGCGGGCGCCGCCTGCGGGTGCTGGAGGAACTGTGCAGCGCCTGATCCTGAGCCTGCTGCTGGGCCTGCTGCTGGCCGCGTGTGCCAGCACGCGCATGCCCGCGCCGCGGGTGCAGCTGCCCACGCTGCAGCTGGCGCCGGCGGCGCTGCCGCAGCCGGTGCAGCTGCAGCAGCGCCTGCAGTTCCGCTTCGGCAGCCACGAGCGCGCGCTGGATGCGCTGCTGGAAGTGGATGCCGAACAGGTACGGCTGGCCGTGCAGGCGATGGGCCAGACCGGCGTGCGCATGGTCTGGGACGGGCACCACCTGGAGCAGACCCGTGCCCCGTGGCTGCCGCCGCAGGTGCGCGGCGAGCGCGTGCTGGACGACCTGCAGTTCGCGCTGTGGCCGGCCGCGGCGATCCGCGCCGCGCTGCCGGCCGGCTGGTCGCTGCAGGAGACGGACGGTGTGCGCCGCCTGCAGCAGGGCGGGCAGGACTGGCTGCTGCGCGAGACGCTGCCCGATGGGCGGGTGCGGCTGCGCAACCTGGCCGAGGGCTATGAACTGGTGATCGAATCGATGGACATGGGGCAGGGCCAAGAGTGAGCAGCAGTGCGGTCTATCTGAACGAACTGGGCGTGATCTGTGCGCTGGGCGCCGATCGCGCGCAGGTGCGCGACGGCCTGTTCGCGGCGCAGCCCGGCGGGCTGCGCGACAACGACACGATCGTCCCCGGGCGCACCCTGGCGCTGGGCGAAGTGCATGCGCCGCTGCCGGATCTGGGCGGGTTGCCGGTGGCCCTGCGCGGGCGCAACAACGCCCTGCTGGAAGCGGCGCTGGTGCAGATCCGCGCCGCCGCCGATGCGGCGATCACCCGCTATGGCCGCGCGCGCGTGGCCGTGATCATCGGCACCAGCACCTCCGGGATCGGCGAATCCGAGAACGCCCTGCGCATGCACTACCGCCAGGGCGGCTGGCCGGACGGCTTCCATTACGCGCAGCAGGAAATGGGCACCGCCGCGCGCTTCGTGCGCGAACGGATCGGCAGCACCGGCCCGGCGTGGACGATCTCCACCGCGTGCTCGTCCAGTGCCAAGGCGCTGATGTCGGCCGCGCGCCTGCTGCGGGCCGGCGTGGTGGATGCGGTGATCGCCGGCGGCGCCGACTCGATGTGCCGGTTCACCGTGGCCGGGTTCAGTGCGCTGGAGTCCGTCTCCGCGGCGCGCTGCAATCCGTTCTCGGCCAACCGCAACGGGATCAACATCGGGGAAGGCGCCGCGCTGTTCCTGATGACCCGCGAACCGGGCGGGGTGCGGTTGTCCGGCTGGGGCGAATCGTCCGATGCGCACCACATGTCCGCACCCGATCCGCAGGCGCGCGGTGCGATCGATGCCATGCAGCAGGCACTGTCGCGTGCCGGGCTGGCGCCGGAACAGATCGATTACGTGAACCTGCACGGCACTGCCACCGGGCACAACGACGCAATGGAGAGTCAGGCCATGGCCGTGGTGCTGGGCACGCAGGTGCCGGCCAGTTCGACCAAGCCGCTGACCGGCCATACGCTGGGGGCGTCGGGCGCGATCGAGGCCGCGCTGTGCTGGATGACCTTGGCCGACAATCCCGGCCAGCAGTTGCCCCCGCACTGGTGGGACGGCCAGGCCGATGCGGCCCTGCCGGCGCTGGCACTGGTGGCCCCGGGCGCGCGCGCCGGGCGGCCGCTGCAGCACGTGCTCAGCCACTCGTTCGCCTTTGGCGGCAGCAATGCCGTGCTGGCGCTGAGCAGGGCATGAGCATGCAGATCGCACAGGGCATCGCCCTCCCGTTTGATCGCGACCTGGAGATCGACAGCGTGCTGCCGCACCGCGACAGCATGCGGCTGATCGACCGCGTGGTGGACTGGCAGGCCGACGCCATCGTGGTGGAAGTGGACGTGCCCGCACAGGGCCTGTTCACCACGCCGGACGGCGTGCCGGCCTGGGTCGGGGTCGAATACATGGCCCAGGCGATTGCCGCCTGGGCCGGCTGCGGGGCCCGCCAGGCCGGTCGCGCGCCGTCGATCGGCTTCCTGCTCGGCACCCGCCGCTACACTGCGCACCAGCCGTACTTCGCGGCCGGCACCTGCCTGCGGGTGGAAGCACGCTGCGAGCTGTTGGGCGAAAATGGACTGGGGATGTTCGCCTGCCGGATCCTGGCGGGCGATATCGAATTGGCGGTTGCCAACGTATCGGTGTTCGAACCACGCGATGCGATGGCCTATCTGGAGAGTGGAGAGGCATGACAGGGAATCTGACGGTGCTGGTGACCGGCGCCAGCCGTGGCATCGGCCGCGCCGTGGCGCTGCGGTGCGCGCGCGATGGCTTCGACGTGGTGGTGCATTGCCGCAGCCGCGTCGAGGAGGCACGTGCGGTGGTCGCCGAGATCCAGGCCATGGGTCGCCAGGCCCGCGTGGTGATGTTCGACGTGGGCGACCGCGAGGCCGCGCGCACTGCGCTGGAAGCGGACATCGCCGAACACGGCACCTATTACGGGGTGGTCTGCAACGCGGGCATCGCCCGTGATGGCGCCTTCCCGGCGATGCCGGCCGAGGACTGGGATGCGGTCATCCACACCAACCTGGACAGCTTCTACAACGTGCTGCACCCGCTGGTGATGCCGCTGGTGCGCCGGCGCAAGCCCGGCCGCATCGTCACCTTGTCTTCGGTGTCCGGCCTGGTCGGCAACCGCGGCCAGACCAACTACAGCGCGGCCAAGGCCGGCATCATCGGCGCCACCAAGGCGCTGGCACTGGAACTGGCCAGCCGCGCGATCACCGTCAACTGCGTCGCGCCGGGCCTGATCGAGACCGAGATGGTCAATGCAGAAGTGGTCGAACACGCGCTCAAGCTGATCCCGGCCAACCGCCTGGGCCAGCCGGAGGAGGTCGCCGCGGCGGTGTCCTTCCTGCTGTCCGAATCGGCCGGCTACATCACCCGCCAGGTGATCTCGGTCAACGGAGGCATGGTCTGATGGCCCGCCCGGATCGTCGCGTGGTGGTCACCGGCGCCGCGGCCATCAGCCCGCTCGGGCAGGACTGGGCGAGCATCCGCGCGCGCCTGAAGGCGCGGACCAACGCGGTGCGCTACATCCCCGAATGGGAGGTCTTCGACGGCCTCAACACCCGCCTTGCCGCACCGGCCGAAGATTTCGAACTGCCGTCCAACTACAACCGCAAGACCACCCGCAGCATGGGCAAGGTCGCGGTGATGTCGGTGCGTGCCACCGAACTGGCGCTGGAGGCGGCCGGCCTGCTCGGCCACCCCGTCCTGCGCAGTGGCATGGCCGGCGTGGCCTACGGCTCGTCCTCGGGCAGCCACGAGGCCACCGCCGAGTTCGGCCGGATGCTCCATGAGCACACCACCGACGGCATCAGCGCCACCACCTACCTGAAGATGATGAGCCACACCTCGCCGGTGAACATCGGCGTGTTCTTCGGCCTGTCCGGCCGCGTCTACACCACCTCCAGCGCCTGCACCTCGGGCAGCCAGGGCGTGGGCTCGGGCTACGAGGCGATCCGCAGCGGCAAGCAGACGGTGATGGTCACCGGCGGCGCCGAGCAGCTCGACGCCACCGCCGCGGCGGTGTTCGACACCCTGTTCGCCACCAGCGTGCGCAACGACGCGCCGCAGACCACGCCCAGCCCGTTCGATGCACACCGCGATGGCCTGGTGCTGGGCGAGGGCGCGTGCACGCTGATCCTGGAAGAGCTGGAGCATGCGCAGGCGCGCGGCGCCACGATCCTGGCCGAAGTGGTCGGCTACGGCACCAACAGCGACGGCCAGCACGTCACCCAGCCCAGCGCCGGCACCATGGCCCAGGCGATGCGGCTGGCGCTGGAGGATGCCGACCTGGCCGCCGACCGGATCGGCTACGTCAACGCGCATGGCACCGCCACCGAGCACGGCGACATCGCTGAAACCCAGGCCACCCACCAGGTGTTCGGCCCGGGCATCCCGATCAGCTCGCTCAAGAGCTACGTCGGCCACATGCTCGGTGCCTGCGGCGCGTTCGAGGCCTGGCTGAGCATCGAGATGATGCGCGACGGCTGGTTCGCCCCGACCCTGAACCTGCACGAGGTCGATCCGCGCTGCGGCGCGCTGGACTACATCGATGGCGAAGGCCGCGCCTTGCAGACCGACTACGTGATGAGCAACAACTTCGCCTTCGGCGGCATCAACACCTCGTTGATCTTCCGCCGCTGGCAGGACTGATGCTTTGCCCGGCCTGCACGGCAGGCCGGTTTCCCCCGTGAACCACCCGCGTCCCATCAACAAGGAGAAGTTTGAATGCGCCGTTTTGCCCTGATCGCCACCACCGCCCTGCTGGCCGTCGCCAGCACCGCCCACGCCCGCGATACCCGCGTGGAACAGTCGCTGCACGAGCTGATCAATTCCGAAGCCGCGCGCAACGCCGGCATCGATGGCAGCGTCCGCTTCTACCTGGCCGGCGAGAAGGTCAGTGTCCAGCAGCGCCTGGGCGAGGATGTGACCAACAAGAAGACCAATGCCGCCAACAAGAGCGATGCCGAGGCCTGCCGCTGGGTGGCCCTGTCGGCGCTGCGCGCGCTGCAGGACGGCGCCAAGTCGCGCAATGCCAACGCCGTGGTGGACATCGTCAGCTACTACAAGAAGAACGAGTTCAAGAGCAGCACCAACTACGAATGCTACGCCGGTGCGATCATGGCCGGTGTGGCCCTGAAGGGCACCTACGCCAAGGTCAAGTAAGCCCTGCCGCCACCGCCCGGGCCGGGCGGTGGCGTGCTGATGGGGGCGCCTGGGCGCGCCGCCCAGCTGAACGGGTTCGTGACATTGATGAACCTGGTGCCTGTCCGGCGCCGGATTTCCGGCGCGGCCGGCGCAGGCCGCTTTCGCCCATGCGTGGTTTCCGACACAATCAGGGCCATTCAATCCCAGGGCAAAGCCCCGCGGGCATGCAAGCCTACGTCTATAAAAGCCAACGCAAGCAGGACAGCTTCGTCTATCTGGCCGCCCGTGATGACTTCAGCGTCATTCCCGATGCGGTGAAGGCCACGCTGGCGCCGTTCCAGTTCGTGCTGGAAGTAGCCCTGACTCCCGACCGTCGCCTCGCCCAGGCCGATGTGGCGCAAGTGCGCCTGAACCTGGCCGAGCGCGGATTCCATCTGCAGTTGCCGCCGCCCCCGCTGACTCCGGTCCGGGTACCGCGCCGTGAGGATCCGCGCGGCGACGACCGCGGCCGCGATGACTGAGCCCACCCGCACACGCGCCGTTGCCGGTGCCGCCGGGGCCGGGGTGCTGCTGGCCCTGGCTGCTGCGATCGGCGGGCTGCCGGCTGCGCTGGGCGTTGCCCTGGCCCAGCCGGCGTTCGCGCTGGCGGTGTCCTGGTGGCGTCGCAGCCGCCCGCTGCAGCCGCTGCCGCAGCTGGCGCGGCACGACCTGCCGGCGCTGCTGGCCCTGTGGTCGGCCGGCCCGGTACTGCTGGCGCTGCTGGTGGCCTGGCCGCTCAGCGCGCTGCACGACAGCGGCAGCCTGGCCGCCGTGCTCGGCCTGAGCGTCGCGGTCAGTGCGGCCCTGCTCGGCATCTGGCGGACCTGGCCGTTGTGGAACGAGGTCGAGCGCAGCGATGGCGCGCTGACCCGGCACTGGCAGGCGCTGGCCGGTCGCGACCTGACCGCCTGGCGCGGGCTGGGCGTGGCCGCGCTGGTGCTGCTGATCTGCGCGCTGGTGGTGGCACCGGCGTGGCCGGGCCTGGTGGCACCGGCGCTGCGCTGGCCGCTGACGCTCGCGGTCCTGGTGCTCTCGCCCCTGGCCCACCTGCTGCTGCAGGCGATCACGCCGGCGGCCGCGCTCGGCGCGGGCCGGGTGGTGGACGAAGGCGGCAGCGCGGATCCGTTCGCGGCCTTCGAGAGCGAACCGCGGCCGCTGGAATCGATCGGCCTGCACGAGCAGCAGCCGGCCCTGTACGACGCGGCCCGCAGTGGCCGGGTCGACCGCGCGCTGCAGCTGCTGCAGGCCGGCGCCGATCCGCACGGCCTGCCGGACCCGCAGTGGCGCGACCAGCGCAGCCTGCCGGTGCTGGCGGCGGTGCTGCCGGACCTGCGCCTGCTGCGCGACCTGATCGCGCGCGGGGTGGACGTCAACGCCCCGCACCGCGGCATGACGCCTTTGCTGGCCGCCACGCGTGACAGCTGGCATGGCCGGCCCGAGGCGGTGATGACCCTGCTCGCCAACGGGGCCGATTCGCGTGCGATGGATACCGAGGGCAACACGCCGCTGCACCATGCCGCGCGCAGCTCCGATCCCGGCGTGGCCGCGCTGTTGCGCGATGCCGCCGCCGAAGTGGATGCGCTGAACAACGAAGGCTGGTCGCCGCTGGCGGTAGCCTGCCAGGTCGGCAACTGGCGCCTGGCGAAATTCCTGCTGGAACGCGGTGCCCGCACCGAGCCGGCCGACGGTACGCCCGTGCTGCTGGCCGCCGCCGGTACCGAAGAAGACGATCCGGCCGGCGTGCAGCTGCTGCTCAAGCACAAGGCGCGCGCCGACGCGCGTGACCGCCAGCGCCGCAGCGCCCTGCACGAAGCCGCGCTGGCCGGCCACGTGGACATCATCGATGTCCTGCTGGCCGCAGGCGCCAACCTGGAAGCGCGCGACGCACTGGCGCGCACGCCGTGGCTGGAGGCCGCCCGCGGTGGCCGCGCGGCGGTGATCGAACACCTGCTGCCGCACCAGCCCGACCTCAATGCGGTGGATGGCGAAGGCCGCAATGCGGTCCTGCTGGCCTGCATGGCCGACACGGTGTCGCCGCTGCTGGTGCGCCGCCTGCGCGATCTGGGCATCGCCGTGGATCTTGCCGATCCGCAGGGCCGGCGCGCGGTGGATATCGCGGCCGGTGCCGGCCGCTGGGCGATCGTGTCGATCCTGGATCCGGCCTATCCGTTGCCCGCTGCGGTCAGTGATGGGCTGGGCGCGGCCGGCGAAGCCGATCCCGCCTCGCCGCTGCTGCCCGATCGCCCGCCGCTGGACCTGCTGCGCGAAGCGCTGGGTTTCGGCAACACCGATGGCATGGCGTCGCTGGCACGCCTGTGTGCGCCGGAGGAACTGGGTGCACTGCTGCACGATGGCGAGCTCGCGCTGGACCCGCAGGCAGTGGACTGGCTGCTGACCCATGGTGCCGCACCGGAAGTGCTGGATGCCTGTGGCGATACGCCGATGTTCGCGCTGCTGGCGCGCGGTACCGATGCGGTGCCGGCCCTGCACGTGCTGCTGCGCCACGGCGTCTCGCCGGCCGGCCGCGGTGGCCTGGCGCGGCTGCTGGCCGCCTGCGCGCAGCACGATCACGCCTCGCGTGGGCTGGAGCAGCTTGCGCTGGAACTGCTCGAACGCGGTGCCGATCCATTCGCCGCTTCGCCGGCCGGCGATCCGCCGTTGTCGCTGGCGGTCCGGCTGGGCTGGCTGCGGCTGCAGCAGGCCCTGTTGGCGCTGGGCGTGGATCGCGAAGCGCGTGACAGCCATGGCATGACCGCGCTGCACCTGGCCACCGCGCTGGCCCGCGAGGGCGCATTGAAACTGCTGGTGCTGCAGGGCGCTTCGCCGGAGGCGCGCGCCGCCGACGGCCAGACCCCACTGGGCGTGGCATTGTCGATCGGCCGCCGCGATCTGGCCGACTGGCTGGATTGGCGGGTGTGGCCGTTGCCGCGCCGCGCCCTGCGCGACGGGGATCTGCCGGCCGCCGCGATGGCCGGCGACGCCGATGCGGTGCGCCGCCTGATCGATCTGGGCTTTGCCGTGGACGCCGTGGATGCGCAGGGCTGCACCGCGCTGCTGCGTGCGGCCGGTGGCGGCCATCTGGCCGTGGTGCAGCTGCTGCTGGCGCGCGGCGCGAATCCGCAGCACGCCGCCGCCAGCGGTGCCACGCCGTTGTCGGCGGCGGTCAGCATGCGCCAGATCGAGATCGTCTCGGCGCTGCTCACGGCCGGTGCCGAGCTGGAATATCGCCTGCCCGGCGGGGTAACGGTGCTGATGCTGGCCTCAGCGCTGGGCCTGCCGGATATCGCCGCGCGCTTGCTCACCGCCGGTGCCAACGTACATGCCGGCGATGCGCAGCAGCTGGGCCCGCTGCACTGCGCCGCGCTGTACGGCTTCAGTGCGCGCGACCGCTCGCGGCTGCTGGCGCTGCTGGATACGTTGCTGCTGTCCGGTGCCGAACCGGATCAGCCGGCAGCCGGTGCGGTCACGCCGCTGCTGTTGCTGCTGGGCGCGCGCGCCGAGCCCGGTACCGTCTGCGACGAGCAGATCGTATTGGCCGCGGTGGAGCGCCTGCTCGATGAAGACGTTTCGCTGGACGTGCGCGACCCGCGTGGCTTCGGCCCGCTGCACCTGGCCGCCCTGCACGGGCTGCCGCTGCTGGTGCAGCGCCTGCTGCGCGCCGGCGCCGATCCGGATGTGCGCGACGCGCTCAACCGCAGCCCGCGCGAGATCGCGGTGATGCGCGGTTTCATCGACGTGGCCGGTGAGTTCGAACCGCTGGTGCCGGGCGTCTCCTCGATGGCCCGGTTCCTGCGCGACAACGGCTGAGCGCGTCCGGCACGCGCCGGTAGCGTCTCTGCGAACGGCATATGGAGTGGGAAGGTCGTCGCCGTCAGGCGGCGACCGCAGACCGATGCCCAGCCGCCTGCCGGTCGCTAGGGGGTCTCACGCCCGCGATCCGCTGCTTTCCCATCGCTCTCCGCATCGGCCTCGAACAGATGCATCAGATCCGCACGCGCATCGCGCGAGGTCTGGATCACCGCCGCTTCATCGTCGTACACCAGGTACTGATCGCGCAGCAGTTTCTCGTCATGCTCGCGGAAGCGCTGCACATGGCTGCGCGCACTCTCCACCGACATGCCCAGCGCGATCAGCATCCGTTCGCTCAGTTCCAGGCTGGTCCCGAACACCTCGCGGAATGGTTCGGCCGACATGTCCATCAGCCGCCACGCATGCTGGCGGTTACGCGCGCGCACCAGCACCACCGCATCCGGATACATCCGCCGGATCAAACGCGTAGCCCGCATGTTGGCGTCTGGATCATCCAGCGTGACCACATACACGCGGATATGTTCACCGCCGGCGGCACGCAGCATTTCCGGCCGGGTCGGGTCGCCGTAATAGAGCTTGTTGCCGAAGCGGCGCAGGTCCGAGACCGTATCCGGATTGGACTCCAGCGCCACGAACGGGATCTTCTGCGCGGTCAGCAGACGCGCGACCACCTGCCCGAAGCGGCCCATGCCGGCGATCATCACCTGCGGCTGCACATCGGTGATGTCGATCTTGTCGGCGGGCTGGGCAGGCGCCTTGGGGCCTTCATCGTGGCCCAACAGGCGGATCAGGCCGATCATCAACAGCGGCGTGATCGCCATGGACAGGCCGACAATCGCCACCAGCCGATCATGGTTCGCACTGCCAAGCAGGTGCGCGCGCTGCGCCTCGTTGAACACCACGAACGCGAACTCGCCGCCCAGCCACAGCACGCTGCCCAGCAGTACCGCGTGGCGGGTCCGCAGCTTGGCCAGCTTGCCGATCCCGAACAGCAGGCCGAACTTCACCACCAGCAGGATCGCCACGCCTGCCGCGATCATCATCGGCTCGGCGACGATGCGGTCCAGGTCGATGCCCATGCCGACGGCGATGAAGAACAGGCCGAGCAGCAGGCCCTTGAACGGCTCGATCTGCGATTCCAGTTCGTGCCGGAATTCCGAGTCGGACAACAGCACACCGGCCAGGAACGCGCCCAGGCTGGGGCTCAGCCCGGCCTCCTGCATGAACCATGCGGTGCCCAGCACCACCAGCAGCGCGGTGGCGGTGAACACTTCCGGGCTGCGCGTGCGCGCGATGATGTTGAACAGCCGGCGCAGCACCGGCCGGCCACACAGGATCACCACCGCCAGCGCGCCGATCGCGATCGCCACGTCGTTCCACTGCAGGGTGTCGTTGCGCGCACCGCCGAGCAGCGGAATCGCGGCCAGCAACGGGATCGCGATCAGATCCTGGAAGAGCAGGATGGCGAAGCCCAGGCGCCCGTAATCGCTGTTGATCGCTTTGTGCTCGGACAGCAGCTGCAGCCCGACCGCGGTGGAGGACAAGGCCAGCGCGATGCCGACGATCAACGCGCTCTTCCACTGGAAGTGATCCAGCATCAGCAGGCTGCCCAGCACCAGGGCGCTCAGCGCGACCTGCAGCGCGCCGGCACCGAACACCGAGCGGCGCATCACCTTCAGGCGCGCGGGCGACAGCTCCAGGCCTATCACGAACAGCAGCATCACCACGCCGATCTCGGCGGCGCTGAGGATGCGGTCGGCGTCCTGCACGAAACCCAGGCCATCCGGACCGAGCACCACGCCCGCGGCCAGATAGCCGAGCACCGCCCCCAGGCCGAGTTTCTTGAAGACCGGCACCGCGATCACCGCGGCCAGCAGCAGCACCAGGGCCAGCTCGAGCGCGCCGCTATGCATGGGGGAACCTGCTCATGGGGTTGGGTGCCGTGCGGGTGGAAGGCCTCCCCGGGCGGCCCGGGGCCTGCGGCCGGGGCCACGCACCATTATGCGGCCGGCATGGGCGCGCAAGGCGACTGTCACCGGAACCGGGAGGCGGACGAGGGTTGACCTGTGCCGGCCCCAGGTCCAGACTGCCCGCCGCTGCTGGCGTCCGCCGTCGGCAGTACACCCTTCCGGAGTCCTCAACCCATGTCCAGCGACAGTAGAAGTCGACCTTGCTCGACGCCAGCGATGGCTACCGCCTGACACGGGTCGGTTCGCCCGCGTTGGCGTCGCGCAATGCGATACCCACAGGCGAATACGATGAACCAGAAAGACCTGCTGCGCCCGGTGGCCGATGCCGCCTCGTTGAGCGCACCCCTCGATAAATTCAACACCGCCGATGCGGTGGAATTCCTCAACACGCTGAGCCTGTCGCGCGCCGCCGACACGCTGGCCGCGGTGCCGTTGCCGCGCGCGGTGAAGATGCTCGAGCAGCCCGAGCTCAACCGCGGGGGATATCTCGTGGCGGCCATGCCGGAGGCCCGCGCCGCCGCCCTGCTCGGGCTGATGGCCGACGACCGCGCCACCGATATCGTCCACGAGCTGGACGAAGACGAGCGCGCGCGCCTGATCCCGCTGCTCAGCCCCGAGGCCCGCAAGGCGATCCAGCAGCTGCTGAGCTACCCGGCGCACACCGCCGGCGCGCTGATGACCACCGAGTTCGTCAGCGTGCCCTCGAACTGGACGGTCGCGCGCACCCTGCAGCACATCCGCGAAGTGGAGCGCACCCGCGAGACCGTCTACGCGATCTACGTGCTGGACCCGGATACCCGCGCCCTGGTGCAGGTGGTCACCATGCGCCGGCTGATCACCGGGCTGCCCGCGGAGCCCATCCTCGACGTCGCCCAGGTCAACCCGCCGGTGACGGTGGATGCGCAGCTCGACCAGGAAGAAGTCGCACAGCTGATCCGTCGCCACGACCTGCTCGCGATCCCGGTGGTGGATGCGCAGCACCAGGTGCTCGGCATCGTGACCGTGGATGACATCCTCGATGCGCTGATCGAAGAATCCACCGAGGACGTGCACAAGTTCGGTGGCATGGAAGCGCTGGAAAAGCCGTACATGCAGATCGGCTTCTTCGAGATGCTGCGCAAGCGCGCCGGCTGGCTGAGCGTGCTGTTCCTGGGCGAGATGCTGACCGCCAGCGCGATGCAGCATTACGAAGACGAACTGGCGCGCGCGGTGGTGCTGACGCTGTTCATCCCGCTGATCATGAGCTCGGGCGGCAACTCCGGCTCGCAGGCGACCTCGCTGCTGATCCGCAGCCTGGCCCTGCGCGAACTGCGCCTGCGCGACTGGTGGAAGGTGGCGCTGCGCGAGGTGCCGACCGGCATCACCCTGGGCGCGATCCTGGGCGTGCTGGCGATGATCCGCATCGTGTCCTGGCAGCTGCTGGGCCTGCACGATTACGGCGATCACTGGCAGCTGCTGGCAGTGACCATCGGCGCGGCGCTGGTCGGCATCGTCACCTTCGGTTCGCTGTCCGGCTCGATGCTGCCCTTCATCCTCAAGCGGCTGGGCTTCGACCCGGCCAGCGCCTCGGCCCCGTTCGTGGCCACGCTGGTCGACGTCACCGGCCTGGTGATCTACTTCAGCATCGCCGCGATGATCCTGCGCGGCACCCTGCTTTGACCGGAACGGCGGGAGTTCATGGCCGGGACGGGGGTGATCATTGATCCCCCGTCCCTGTTACTGTCTGGTCGCATGAGCACCTACCACCTGCAAGCCGTCTTCCGCCCGCAGTCGGTCGCCGTGATCGGCGGCAGCCCCCGTGAACGCTCCGCCGGCCGGGCGGTGATGCGCAACCTGCGCGGCACCGGCTTCCCCGGCAAGGTCGCCTGGATCAATCCGCGTTACAGCGAGATCGACGGCATCCGCACCGTGAAGCGGCTCAAGGACCTGGACTGGGTGCCGGAACTGGTGGTGATCACCGCCCCGGCCAGCATCGTGCCGCAGGTGGTGGCCACGGCCGCCGAACGCGGCGTCAGCGCGGCGATCATCCTCACCGCCAACCTGGGCGAAGGCCCGGGCTCGCTGGCCGCGCAGGTGGAGGCGGCCGCGCGGCCCAAGGGCCTGCGCATCCTCGGCCCGCACTGCCTGGGCGTGATCGCCCCGCATGCGCGCTTGAACGCCAGCATCGCCGCGCACTTCCCACAGGCCGGCGACCTGGCGCTGATCTCCGAATCCAGCGCGATCGCCGCGGCGCTGGTGGAGTGGGGCGTGGCACGGTCGGTCGGGTTCTCCGCCGTGGTCTCGCTGGGTGACACCCTGGATGTCGACTTCGGCGATCTGCTCGATTACTTCGCCACCGATTACCGCACCCGCGCGATCCTGCTCTACGTCGAGCACATCCGCGATGCGCGCAAGTTCATGTCGGCCGCGCGTGCGGCCGCGCGCGCCAAGCCGGTGGTGGTGGTCAAATCCGGCCGCCACATCCGCATCAATCCCGATGCCGATACCCACGTGCAGGCGCTGGCCAGCGCCGATGCGGTGTACGGCGCGGCCTTCAACCGGGCCGGCCTGCTGCGCGTGAGCGCACTGGACGAGCTGTTCACCGCCGCCGAGACACTGGGCCGGCTGGGCACCTTCCCCGGGCGCCGGCTGGCGATCCTGAGCAACGGCGGCGGGGTGGGGCGGCTGGCGGTGGATCAGCTGCTGGCGCTGCGTGGCAGCCTGGCCGAGCTGTCGCCGGCCACCGTCGCCCAGCTCGATGCGGTGCTGCCGCAGGGCTGGTCGCGCAGCAACCCGGTGGACATCGTGGTCGATGCCGATGGCGAGCGTTACGCCGCCGCGATCGAAGCGCTGATGTCCGATACCGAGAACGATGCGGTCCTGGTGGTCAACGTGCCGACCGCGTTCACCTCCTCGGCCGATGCCGCGCAGGCGCTGACCCGCACGCTCGGCCTGCGCCCACGCCATCACCGTGACAAGCCGGTATTCGCGGTGTGGCTGGGCAACGACGACCGCGCCACCGCCACTCTCAATGCCGCGCGCGTGCCGACCTACCCGACCGAAGCCGAGGCCGTGCGCGGCTTCCAGCATCTGGTGCGCTACCGCGACGCGCAGGCCGCGCTGATGGAAACCCCGCCCAGCCTGCCCGAGGATTTCGTGGTCGATACCGCCGGCGCGCGTGCGCTGGTGGAGGCCGCATTGGCCGCCGGACAGCAGTGGCTGGATCCGATCGCCGCCCATCAGCTGCTGAGCGCCTACGGCATTCCGTCCGCGCCGGTGATGCAGGCACGCGATGCCCATGAAGCGATGGACCTGGCCCAGCCGCTGCTGGAGCAGGGTGCCACGGTGGCGATCAAGGTGTTCTCGGCCGATATCCCGCACAAGTCCGATGTCGATGGGGTGCGCCTGAACCTTGGCACGCTGCAGTCCGTGCACGCCGCGGCCACCTCGATCATCGCGCGCGCGCATGAGAAGCGCCCCGATGCGCGCATCGAGGGCGTGCTGGTGCAGCCGACCATCATGCGGCCCAAGGCGCGCGAGCTGATCGCCGGCATCGCCGATGACCCGACCTTCGGCCCGGTGATCGTGTTCGGCCGCGGTGGCACCGCCGTGGAAGTGATCGATGACAAAGCCATCGCCCTGCCGCCGCTGGATCTGCGCCTGTCGCACGAGCTGATCGGGCGGACCCGGGTCTCGCGCATCCTCAAGGCCTACCGCGATGTACCGGCCGCCGACGAACGCGCGGTCGCGCTGATCCTGGTCAAGCTCGCGCAGCTGGCGGCCGACATTCCCGAGATCCGGGCGCTGGACATCAACCCGCTGCTGGCCGACCGCGACGGGGTGATCGCGCTGGATGCGCGCGTGGCGATCGCGCCCTCGCGCAAGCTGCACAAGGGGCGCGGCCACCCGCGCTTCGCGGTGTTCCCGTACCCCAAGGAGTGGGAGCGCAGCATTCCGCTGGCCGAGGGTGCCACCGCCTTCGTGCGGCCGGTGCGCCCGGAAGACGACGCGCTGTTCCGCGCGTTCTTCGCGCGGGTGACCGATGACGACCTGCGCCTGCGCTTCTTCCAGTCGGTGAAGCACTTCAGCCACGAGTTCATCGCGCGCCTGACCCAGCTCGATTACGCGCGCTCCATCGCGCTGGTGGCGATCGATCCGCGCAGCGGCGACATGCTCGGCGCGGTACGCCTGCACGCCGATGCCGATTACGACCGCGGTGAGTACGGCATCCTGATCCGCTCGGATCTGAAGGGCCACGGGATCGGCTGGCGGCTGATGACGATCATGATCGAATACGCCCAGTGGCTCGGCCTGAACATCATCGAAGGCCAGGTACTGCGCGAGAACAGCACCATGCTGGCGATGTGCCAGAGCCTGGGCTTCAAGACCCGGCTCGACCCGGACGATCCGACCGTGATGGTGGTGACCCTGCCCGTGCAGGACGTGCAGGTGCCGCAGGCGCCCGATCCTGCAACGCACTGAGCCGATCGCGGTACGGCGCGTGCACCTGGGCGGGGCGACAATACGGCATGACCGATCGCCTTCCCCTGCTGCTGCTCCCCGGCCTGCTCAACGACGCTGAACTCTGGCGTGCGCAGATCGCCGATCTTTCCGACATCGCCGAATGTGTCGTCGGCGACCAGACCCGCGGCGAAACCCTGCAGGCGGTGGTCGAGGATGTGCTGGCCCAGGCGCCTGCGCGCTTTGCCCTGGCGGGCTTCTCGCTGGGCGGCTTCGTGGCGCAGGCGATCGTGCGGGCCGCGCCGGAGCGGGTGCTGCGCCTGGCCCTGATCGATACCTCGATCCATGCCGACGCGCCCGAACGCGCCGCGCAGCGCAAGGCCCAGCAGGCCAGCGTGCGCCTGCCGGGCAGGTTCCATGGGTTCGGCGATACGCTGATGCGTAGCTATATCGATGCCTCGCGCCTGCACGATGACGTGCTGGTGCAGCGCGTACGCGACATGACCGCGCGGCTGGGGGCGGAGGTGTTCCTGCGCCAGAGCGCACTGGATCGCGTGGATGGTCACGAAGTGCTGGCCGCCTACCGTGACCCGCTGTTGATCGTGTGCGGTGCGAACGACCGCATCACCCCGCTGGCGATCAGCGAGGAGATGCATGCGCTGGTGCCGCACTCGACCCTGGTGGTACTGCCCGGCTGCGGGCATCTGGCGCCGATGGAGAAGCCGGACGAGGTCAGCGCGGCCCTGCGCGACTGGTTGCTCCGGTAAGTGCCGGCCACCGGCCGGCACGCCACCGGTCAGTCCCAGGCCGGCGCGATCCCGTCCGGGTTGGCCAGGCGCTGCCCGCGATCCAGCGTGGCGATCTGCGCCATGTCTTCATCGCTCAAGCGCAGCTCGGCGGCCAGCAGGTTGCTGACCAGGTTGCCGCGCTTGGTCGAGGACGGAATCACCGCAAAGCCCTGCTGCAACGCCCACGCCAGCGCGACCTGGGCCGGGGTGGCCTGGTGGCGTTCGGCGATGGTCTGGATCACCGGATCGCTGAGCACCTGGCCGTAGGCCAGGCTCATGTAGGCGGTGACGGGGATGCCCTGCTCGTTGAGGAACGCGATCAACGCGCGGTTCTGCAGGTACGGGTGGACTTCGATCTGGTTGGTGGCGATCGCCTCGTCCCCCAGGATCCCGATGGCCTGGCGGGTCTGGGCGATGGTGAAGTTGGAGATGCCGATCTGCCGGGTCAGGCCCTGCGCCCTGGCCTCGGCCAGCGCACCAAGGTACTCGGCCATCGGCACCGCATCGCCCGGGGAGGGCCAATGGATCAATGCCAGATCCACGTGCTCCGTGCGCAGCTTGCGCAGGCTTTCGCGCAGGCTGGCCAGCAGGTCATCGTGCGTGAACCGGCTGATCCAGACCTTGGTGGTCAGGAACAGATCCTCGCGCGCGATGCCGGCCGCTTCGATCGCCTGGCCGACCTCGGCCTCGTTGTCGTAGATCTGGGCGGTATCGATCGCGCGATAGCCGACCTCCAGTGCGTCGCGGACCGAATCGATCACGGTCTGGCCCTTGAGCCGGAACGTGCCGAGGCCGAAGCGGGGAATGGAGATGGGAACTCCTTGGAAGGGGGCACCCCACGGTACGCCGTGGGGCGCTCGGGAAATACAGGGAAGAGAAGAACGCGGCGTTGCGCTCAGTGCGCTGCGACGGTGATGCCCTCGGCGCGTGCGGCGATGCCGTCGCGACGGTCCAGGCGACCGCTCAGCACCGTCAGGCCCAGCGCGCCGAGCACCACCAGCGCACCGATCCACGGCGTGTGCATCAGCCCCAGGTGCTCCACCACCAGCCCACCCAGCGACGCGCCCAGCGCGATGCCGACGTTGAAGGCGGCGATGTTCAGGCCCGAGGCGACATCGGCGGCCTGCGGGGCGAACCGCTGCGCCTGCTTGACCACGTACACCTGCAGCCCGGGCACGTTGCCGAAGGCCACTGCGCCAAGCGCCAGCACGGTGAGCAGCACCAGCCAGGTGTTGTGGGCGGTGAAGGTCAGGACCAACAGGACCAGCGCAAGCCCCGCGAAGATGCGCGTCAGCGCCGGGATCGGGCCCTGGCGGTCGGCCAGCCGGCCCCCCCACAGGTTGCCGATCGCCACCGAGACGCCGTAGACCAGCAGCACGCCGCTGACCGCATTGGCCGAGAAGCCGCTGACGTCCTGCAGGATCGAGGCGAGGTAGGTGAAGGACAGGAAGGTGCCGCCGTAGCCCAGCGCGGTGATCGCATAGACCAGCAGCAGGCGCGGTTGCGCCAGCACGGCCAGCTGCTGGCCGAAGCTCGCCGGTTCGCTGCGGGGCAGGCCGCGCGGCACGAACAGCACGCTGCCGATCAGCGCGATCACCCCCAGCGCTGCCACCGCCAGGAAGGTCGCGCGCCAGCCCAGGTGCTGGCCGATGAAGGTGCCCAGCGGGACGCCGGTGACCAGCGCGACGGTCAGGCCGGTGAACATGATCGCGATCGCGCTGGCGGCCTTCTCCTTGTGCACCACCGAGGTGGCGATGATCGAACCGATCGAGAAGAACACGCCGTGGGCCAGGCCGGTCAGCACCCGCGCCACGATCAGCGAGGCGTAGCCCGGCGCCATCCACGCGATCACGTTGCCCACGGTGAACAGCACCATCAGGGCGACCAGCAGCGTCTTGCGCGGGACCCGGCCGGTCAGCGCGGTCAGCACCGGCGCGCCGACCGCCACGCCCAGCGCATACAGCGACACCAGCAGGCCGGCCGAGGGCAGGGTGACGCCGAGGTCCGCGGCAATGGTCGGGATCAGCCCGACGATGACAAATTCAGTGGTACCGATCGCGAACGCGCCGAGCGTCAATGCGAGCAGGGCCAAGGGGATACCACGGGTCATGGGAGGCGTACCGCTGGGGACAGGCTGCGCAGTCTGCGCGCCGGACTCCTGCGGAAAAACCGGTCTTCACGCCAATGACTCTTGCTTCCTGGTCAATAATGGCGATCCCTTGTCCGGCAGCCGCCATGAAGATCACGCTCGACGAACTGCAGGCCTTCATCGCCGTGATCGACAGCGGCTCGATCACCGCCGCCGCCGAGTCGCTTGGCCAGACCCCCTCCGGCATCAGCCGGGCCCTGGGGCGGCTGGAGGAAAAACTCGGCAGCACCCTGCTGACCCGCACCACCCGGCGCCTGCAGCTGACCGAAGAGGGCGATGCATTCCTGGTCCAGGCCCGCGCGATCGTGGCCGCCGTGGAAGCGGCCGAAGAGCAGATTGCCGCGCGCCGCGAGCGCCCGGCCGGCCGCCTGCGCGTGGATGCGGCCACGCCGTTCGTCCTGCACGTGATCGCGCCGCTGGTGGCCAGCTATCGGGCGCGCTATCCCGAGGTGACGCTGGAGCTCAACAGCAGCGAACGCTACATCGATCTGCTCGAGCGGCGTACCGACGTGGCCATCCGGATCGGCCCGCTGGCCGATTCCACCCTGCATGCGCGGCCGCTGGCGCACAGCCGCCTGCGCGTGCTGGCCAGCCCGGCGTACCTGCAGCAGCACGGTACGCCGCGCTCGGTGGCCGAGCTGCGCACGCACACGCTGCTGGGCTTCAACGAACCCGATTCGCTCAATCACTGGCCGCTGCCGGGCGAGACCGACGCGCTGCTGCACGTGCGCCCGGCGGTAGCGGTGTCCAGCGGCGAGACCCTGCGCCGGCTGGCGCTGGAAGGCGTCGGGATCGTCTGCCTGTCCGAGTTCATGACCTTCCGCGACCGCCAGGCCGGCGCCCTGGTCCAGGTGCTGCCGGCGCTGACCGTGGAGGTGCGCCAGCCGATCCACGCCGTGTATTACCGCAACACCGCGGTGTCTGCGCGCATCACCTCGTTCCTGGACCACCTGGCCGCAGCGATGACCGGCGAGCCCTACCTGCGCTGATACGCGCGGGCCGGCCGATGGCCGGCACCCGCCTACCCGCGTGCCTGATCGCGTCAGGCCGCCCGCGCAAGCGCCGTGGCCGGGCGTGCCTCCAGCACGAACACATCCACGGCCGCGTTCAAGGCCACCGCCTGTTCCTCCATGCTGCGCGCCGCGGCCGAGGCTTCTTCCACCAGCGCGGCGTTCTGCTGGGTGGCCTCGTCCATGTGCACCACGGTCTGGTTGACCTGTTCGATGCCGGCGGACTGCTCCTGCGAGGCGGCCGAGATGTCGGCCATGATGTCGGTCACGCGCTGCACGCTGCCGACGATCTCGCCCATGGTCTGCCCGGCCTGGCGCACCAGCGCCGCACCGGTGGCCACATCGGTGCCGGAGGTATCGATCAACGATTTGATCTCGCGCGCAGCCTGCGCCGAGCGCTGCGCCAGCGTGCGCACTTCACTGGCGACCACGGCGAACCCGCGGCCCTGCTCACCGGCGCGCGCGGCTTCCACCGCCGCATTGAGCGCCAGGATGTTGGTCTGGAACGCGATCCCGTCGATCACCGTGATGATGTCGGCGATGCGCCGCGAGGACTGCTCGATCGCCTGCATGGTGTCCACCACCTTGCCGACCACCTCGCCACCGTGCGCGGCGACCGAGGCCGCACCGATCGCCAGCTGGTTGGCCTGGCGCGCGTGCTCGGCGTTCTGGCGCACGGTCGAGGTGAGCTCTTCCATCGATGCCGCGGTTTCCTCGAGATTGGCGGCCTGCTGTTCGGTGCGCTGCGACAGATCGCTGTTGCCGGCCGCGATCTCGCCCGCGGCGGTCTGGATCGACTGCGCGGCGCCCTTGATCTCGCCCACGATGCCGGTCAGCTGCGTGGTGGTGCGCTCCACGTCGTCACGCATCGCCGCGAACACACCGTGGAACCGGCCCTGCATGCGCGCGCTCAGATCGCCGCGTGCGATCGCCTGCAGCACGCCCGATACCTGGGCAAGGTCACGCTCGGTGGTGTGCATCAGCCGGTTCAGGCCGCCGACCATCGTGCGGAAATCGTATTCGTACTGGGCCTCGTCGCCGCGCTGGCTGAAATCACCCACGGCGGCGGCTTCGGCAAGCCGGGTGATCTCGGCATTGATCGCGCCCAGGTTGGTCTTCACCGTGGCCAGCGCACGCGTGATCACGGCCTTTTCGCCGGGCAGCGTTTCCATGTCCTGCGACAGGTCGCCCACCGCATACCGGCCCATGATCTCGATCGCGCGCATCTTCACCCGGATGTGCGAATCGACCAGTGCGTTGCTGTCGCGGACCATCTGCGCGTAGCCACCGGCGAAGGCGCTGTCGTCCATGCGGTGGCTGATCTGGCCGGCTTCATGCCGCTGCGCCATCGTGGCCTGCGCGGCCAGGACGTTCTTCAGCGTGGTGGTGACCTCCTGCATGGCACGCGCCAGGCGTCCGATCTCATCCTCGCTGCGCACCTGCACGGTGTGCTCCAGGTCGCCCCGCGCCACCGCGCGGGCCGCGGCCTCCACGGCCACCACCGGCGCGATCACCGCCCGGCGCAGCCACCAGGCCAGCACGCCCATCAGCAGCAGCGCGGCCAGCGCGGTCAGTGCCGCGCTCACTTCCAGCGTATGCCGGGCATCGGCGGAGCGGGCATTGAGGGCCTGCTCGGCCAGCACATGGGCGTGCTCGGCCAGGGTATCCAGGGTGGTGCCCAGCGCGCGGTCCTTGCCGCGCACCAGCGCATCGGCGGCGCGGGTGTCGTAGCCGCTGGCCGCGAACGCCGCCAGCGCACCTTCGTAGTCGCTCTGCAGCGTCTGATGCTGCTGCTGGAACTGCTGGGCCAGTGCCCGCGCCTGCGCATCCGGTGCGCTCAGCAGCGGCTGCAGCAGCGCGTGGATCTTCTCGCCTTCGGCGCGGAAGGCAGCCAGGTGGCGTTCGCGCTGCGCATCATCGGCCCCACGGATCAGCACGTTCTTCCATTCCTGCACCTGCAGCCGGAACTCGCGCTGCAGCCGTTCGGCCTGGACCTGCTGGGCGACCTCGGGCGGCATCTTCGGGGCCAGATCGAGCCAGGCCGAGCCGAGGCCGGTCAGGGCGCACAGCACCACGATGGCCAGGCCGAGGGAGAGGGCGCCAAGCAGTTTGAACTGCAGGCTGAAAGCGCGCGACGGCGCGCGGGGGGCGGAAGTCATCGGGGCGTCAGTCAAAAGTGAGGGAAGGCAATGCGGTATCGGTTCGGCGCCGCATCCGCTGAAGTGCGAAGCCCATCACGCTTACTGTTCCATTCAATGATGTGAGCCTGCTGTGAACTTTGATCCGTTCCATTTTCGGACCTGTTTACCCGCCCATCAAATGTAACTAAGATGGTTACATGAAAGCGAGCAACCGATTCTCCGATGCGCTGCACGTCATGGCCCACCTGGTCGGCCAGCAGGGCCCGCGTACCTCCGAGCAGCTGGCCACCTGCCTTCCTACCCACCCGGTGGTGATCCGCCGCTTGCTGGCCGCCCTGCACAAGGGCGGGCTGGTGACCACGGCGCGGGGGCACGGCGGCGGCAGCCAGCTCGCCCGCGCGCCGGCCGCGATCACGCTGCACGATGTGTACCGCGCGATCGGTGCACCGCCGCTGCTGCACACCGGCGCCCGCGAAACCGGCCACGGCTGCCCGGTGCAGCGCGTGGTCAACGACGCGCTCGACGAGGGCTACCAGCAGGCGCAGGCACTGCTGGAGGTCCGCCTGCGCGGCACCACCCTGGCCACCCTCGGCGAGGCCTTCGCGCACCACCTTGCCCGTACCGCAGCAGGAGTTCCCCATGACGTTTGATGCGATTGTCGTCGGCGGCAGTTTTGCCGGTCTGTCCGCTGCCCTGATCCTGGCCCGCGCCCGCCGCGCGGTGGCAGTGATCGACAGCGGCCTGCCGCGCAACCGCTTCGCCGCGCACTCCCATGGCGTGCTGGGTCAGGACGGCATCGCCGGGGCGGAGCTGCTGCGCAACGCCAAGGCACAGCTGCTCGATTACCCCAGCGTGCGCTGGATCAGCGATACCGTCACCGGCGCGCAGGCCACGGTCGATGGCTTCGCCGTGGCAACCGCCAGCGGCGAAACCTGGGCCACCCGCAAGCTGCTGCTGGCCACCGGCATCGCCGATCGACTGCCGGCGCTGCCCGGGCTGGCCGAGCGCTGGGGCCATGGCGTGGTGCACTGCCCGTACTGCCATGGGTATGAGATCGGGGGCGGCGCGATCGGCCTGCTCGGTGGGCACGAAAAGTCGGTGACGATGGCGGCGCTGCTGGCCGACTGGGGCCAGGTCACCCTGTTCGCGCATGGCATGACGCTGCAGGACGAAGAGCTCGCCCGCCTGCAGCGCCGCAACGTGCGCATCGAGACCAGCGCCGTGGTGGCCCTGGAAGGCGAGGCGCCGGCGCTGAGCGCGGCGCTGCTGGCCGATGGCCGCCGCGTGGACCTGCGCGCGCTGTTCGTCACCGCGCAGCAGCACATGGGCACGCCCCTGGTCGAACAGCTTGGCTGCGACCTGGAGCAGAGCCCGCTCGGCGTGCTGATCAAGGTCGATGCCGGCAAGCAGACCAGCGTGCCGGGCATCTATGCCGCCGGGGACGCAACGGTGGTCGGCAACATCTCCCTGGCCAGTGCCGAAGGCGTGCGTGCCGGGGTGAGCCTCCACCACGCCCTGGTGGAGGAAGACGCGCAGGTACAGGCGGTCTGAGAGCCCACCGCGGCGGGAACGGACAGGGCCGCCGGTGGCGGCCCTGCTGCGCGGTGCAAGGCCGGCGCGGGCTCAGCCCTGCTCGCGGCTGGCGTCATCGAGCTGCTGCACATCCTGCGCCGAGAGCGCGATGTTCGCTGCCGCCAGCACATCTTTCAGCTGGTCCACGCTGGTCGCGCTGACGATCGGCGCGGTGATCCCCGGGCGGGCGATCAGCCACGCCAGCGCGATCTGCGATGCGCTGGCGCCGTGCGTGCCGGCGATGTCATCCAGCGCCGTCAGGATGCGCAGGCCGCGCGGGTTGAGGTACTTGTCCACCACCGACTGGCCGCGTGCCGGGCTCTTGGCCGCATCTTCGGCGCTGCGGTACTTGCCGCTGAGGAAGCCGCTGGCCAACGAGTAATAGCTGATCACGCCCAGCTGCGTTTCCTGGATCAGCGGCTCCAGTTCGGCTTCGTAGCCGGCACGGTCGTACAGGTTGTACTCCGGCTGCAGGGTTTCGTAGCGCGGCAGGTTGTAATCGGCCGAGACCCGGAGCGCGTCGCGCAGGCGCGCTGCGCTGTAGTTGGAGGCACCGAGCGCGCGCACCTTGCCCTGTTCGATCAGCCGGCCGAAGGCGGACAGCGTGGTTTCCAGCGGCGTGGACTCATCGTCTTCGTGCGCCTGGTACAGATCGATCACATCGGTCTGCAGGCGCTGCAGCGAATCCTCCACCGCCGCGGCGATGTTGTCGGCCGACAGCCCCGGCCGCTCGGCCCACTTGGCGACCTTGGTGGCCAGCACGACCTTGTCGCGCTTGCCGCTGCGCTTGAACCAGCGGCCCAGGATGGCCTCCGATTCGCCGCCGCTGTTGCCCGGCACCCAGGCCGAGTACGCATCGGCAGTATCGACCAGGTTGAAGCCGGCATCGACGAAGGCATCCAGCAGGGCGAAGGAGGTCTTCTCATCCGCGCTCCAGCCAAACACGTTGCCGCCGAAGGCGATCGGGTGCACGTTCAGGCCGGAACGACCGAGTTCGCGTGATGCAGTCATGGTCGATGTTCTCCATCGGGAAACAGTTCAACAGCATACGGTGGCGTGGATGACGCCGTTGCGGCAGCAGGCACAAAACAGTGTTCCGGAATGCTGCGTCGCACTAACGTTTTGTGAACACCTGTGCACGCTTCGCTGCTAGTCTCGCCGCATCCCGCCCTCGGACCACGCCCATGAAAACTCCGCTGCTCACTGCCCGCTCGTTGACCTGTGCCTGCCTGTTCACCGCTTCCACGCTGCTGCTGTCCGCGCCTGCGATGGCGATCAAGCCGGCCGGCCCGAACGCGCAGGTGGCGATCACCCCGGCCGTGCAGGCAGCGGTGCAGGGCAAGGGCCGTGATCCGGCGAATGTGAAGCGCGACGCCTACCGCCATCCCGCGCAGACGCTGTCCTTCTTTGATGTGGCACCGGGAAAGACCGTCATCGAGATCACCCCCGGGGGTGGCTGGTACGCGGAAATCCTGGCTCCGCTGCTGCATGACCAGGGGCAGTACGTCGCCGCCGTGGTCGATCCTGCGGCCGTGCCGGAGGGCCGCGGCCGCGATTACCAGCGGCGCAGCCGCGAGGGCCTGGAAAAGAAGTTCGCCGCCGATGCCGCGCTGTACGGCAAGGCCAAGGTGGTCGGCTACGATCCCAAGGCGCCGGTGTTCGGCCCGGCCGCCTCGGCCGATGTGGTGCTGACCTTCCGCAACGTGCACAACTGGCGCAGCAGCGGCCAGGCCGAGGGCATGTTCAAGGGCTTCTACGCCGTGCTCAAGCCCGGCGGTGTGCTCGGCGTGGTCGAGCACCGCGCCAAGGCGGACGTGCCGGCCGAAGACAAGAGCGGTTATGTCGGCCAGCAGCAGGTGATCGCGATGGCCAAGGCCGCCGGTTTCGAGCTCGCGGGCAGCAGCGAGATCAATGCCAACCCGCGCGACAGCAAGGACTACCCGAACGGGGTGTGGACGCTGCCGCCGACCAACCAGCATGACGCCGGCGATGCCGCGAAGTACCAGGCCATCGGCGAAAGCGACCGCATGACCCTGCGCTTCGTGAAGCCCAAGGGCTGAGCACGGCCATTGCCGGCCCGGGGCCGGCACCCCGGGCACGGCGTGGGGTGGGACAATACCGGCCCACGCCGTCGCCCGTTCCGCCATGCTGATCGCCTTCAACAAGCCCTTCAACGTGCTGTGCCAGTTCACCGATCGCAGCCAGCCGCCGCGCGCGACGCTGGCCGGGTTCGGCCTGCCGCCGGCGGTGTATGCCGCCGGGCGCTTGGATTACGACAGCGAAGGCCTGCTGCTGCTCACCGATGACGGCGGCCTGGCGCACCGGCTGACCGACCCGCGGCACAAGGCCGACAAGACCTACTGGGTGCAGGTGGAAGGCACGGTCAGCGCGGCGCAGCTCGCCGCCTTGCGGGCGGGCGTGCAGCTCAACGACGGCCCGACCCTGCCGGCCGGCGTGGAACAGCTGGATGCGGCGCCCGCCTTGTGGGAACGCGTACCGCCGGTACGGTTCCGCAAGACGGTGCCCGATGCGTGGCTGGCGATCACCCTGCGCGAGGGGCGCAATCGCCAGGTGCGGCGGATGACCGCAGCGGTCGGATTGCCGACGCTGCGGCTGGTGCGGGTGGCGATGGGTGCGCATGCGCTGGACGACCTGCAGCCCGGCCAGTGGCGCGAAATCGTGTAGCCCCCTCCCGGGGCACCCCGGATGCGGTAGAGCGGCGCCCATAAAAAACCGCCGGGCGGGGCCGGCGGTTCCGAGGCTGCACGACCGATCCGGAAGGATCAGGCGTCGCTGCCGATATCGCTGGATTCGTCCACCACGGTGTCGTTGCGGCGGTTGCGCGCGCTGATGCGCTGGGCCTGGCCGTTCACGACGCTGCCGTTGGCGAGCTTCTTCTTCTGCTGCTTGCGGTACAGCGCGTAGCCCAGCAGGCCAACGCCCACCGCGGCAGCGGCAATGGTCACGGCCGGGTTGCGGCGGACCACCTTCGCGGCGACCTTGCTGCCGGTCTTGACCGCACCGAGCGCTGCACCGGTCTTGATCCAGTCGGTCGCCTGCGGGCCGAAGTGGCGCAGGTTGCTGCCTGCGTGCTTGAGGCCGTCGCCGGCGCTGCTGGCGATGTCCAGGGCACGCTCAAGGGCGCGGTCGGTAATCACGGTCAATCTGCTCATGCGGGGGTCCTTGCCTAAGGTTCTGACCCAGTGTCGCGCGGTGACCGTGTAGGGCGTGTCATCCGCGTGCTACGGCCGGATCACGACGGCAGCCGGTTCATCGCGCCGCGCATGCCGTGGGTCGGCCCATCGTCAGGCGCCCGCCATGAATGCGCGTGCGGGATGCGCGGGGCGGCACGCTCAGGTGCCGCGCGGTTTGGCGCGGTGCGTCGCGTTCGCCGTCCACGGGTCGTCCGGCCACGGATGCCGGGGATACCGCCCCTTCATTTCCTTCTTCACCTCGGCATAGGTATTCGCCCAGAAGTTGCGCAGGTCCTGGGTGACCTGCAGCGGGCGCCCACCGGGGGAGAGCAGATGCAGCGTCAACGGGATGCGGCCATCGGCGATGCGCGGCGTGTCGGCCAGGCCGAACAGTTCCTGCAGCTTGACCGCCAGCACCGGAGGCTGGGGCGTCACGCCATCGGCATCGACCGCGTACTGGATCGGCCGCTCCATGCCCGAGGGCACCGCGATGCGGACGGGCGCATGGCGGTCGATCAGTTGCCGCTGCGCCCACGGCAACGGCGATTTCAGCGCCTCGCCGAGCGTGCTTTCATCGAGCGCGTCGAGCCGGGTCTTGCCGTTGAAGGCCGGGGTCAGCCAGCGCGGCAGCGAGGCCATCAGCGCGGCGTCGGACAGATCCGGCAGCTCCAGCTCCGGCATCCAGGCGCGCACCGCGATCGCGCGCGCCTGCCATTGGCGCAGGCCGTCGGTCCACGGCAGGGCGGCCAGCCCGAGTTCGGCCACGGCATCGGTCAGCGCCCGCGCCGCGTGGGCCGGATCCACGCGGCCTGCCGAGCGGCTGTCGAGCACGATGCGGTCGAAGCGGGTTTCGCGGCGAGCCACCAGCGCGCGCTTTTCGGCATCCCAGCGCACCACGTCCGCGGTCTGGAACCGCGCCGGAAAATCATCGCGCAACCGCGCCTCGTCCACCGGCGCGGCACGCAGCAGCAGCGCATCGCGCGCTTCGTAGCGCAGCTCCACGGCGACCAGCCAGGGTTCGCCACGCAGGTCGCTGGGGTCGAACAGCCGCGCGCTGCGCCCGTTGGCTAGCAGGTAGCGCAGCGGATCGCTCGGATGGCGTGCAGCGATCCGGTCCGGGAAGGCGTGCGCGAGCAGATCACCGAGCTGGTGGGCGTCCACGCTGGTCGGTGGCGCGGCATCGCAGCGCAGCCGGCGCCGCCACTGCCGGGCGGCCGTATCGATCGTCGCCAGTCCACTGCGGTTGGCGTCGTGCGGGACGCGGCCCTGGCGGAACGCGGCCAGCGCACGCCAGCGGGCGGCCAGCGCATCGCCGCCCTGGCGCAGCGGATCACGCGCTTCCACCAGCGCGGCCAGATCGCAGGCCAGCGCCTGTTCCACGCCGCCTGCGGCGGCCAGCAGCATGGCCGCCAGCCGGGGATGGGTGCCCAGGGCCAGCATGCGCCGGCCGATCGGGGTCAGGGTGTTGCTGTCGCTCAATGCCCCCAGCCGCTGCAGCAGCTCGCGCGCCGCCGCCAGCGCACCGGCCGGCGGCGCATCGACGAAACGCAGGTCATCGCTGCCCCAGGCGGCCAGCTCCAGCGCCAGCGAGGCCAGTTCCACCTGTGCGATCTCCGGCCGCCGCTGCGCGTCGAGCCGCTGCGATTGGGGCCACAGCCGCCAGGCCCAGCCCTCGGCGACACGCCCGGCGCGCCCGGCGCGCTGATCGGCCGAGGCCTGCGCGATGCTCACCACGTCCAGCCGCGCAAAGCCGCTGTTGGGGTCGTAACGCGGCTCGCGCGCCAGCCCGGCATCGATCACCACCCGCACCCCGGGCAGGGTGACCGAGGATTCGGCCACGTTGGTGGCCAGCACGACCCGGCGGTGCCCCTGCGGATCGGGCTGCAGCACGCGTGACTGCTGCTCCACCGGCAGCTCGCCGTGCAGCGGCAGCACCTGCACCGCTGGATCCAGCACGCCCTGCAGGGCCGCCTGCACGCGCGCGATCTCGCGCTGGCCGGGCAGGAAGACCAGCACGTCGCCGGGGTGTTCAGCCAGGGCATGTTCCACCGCGCGGCGCGCCTGCGGTTCCAGCGTTTCGTCGCGACGTGCGGGGAAATGCGCGATCGTCACCGGGAAGCTGCGGCCTTCGCTGCTCAGCCGCGGCGCGTCCAGGAACTGCGCCAGCCGCGCACCGTCCAGCGTGGCCGACATCACCACGATGCGCAGGTCCTCGCGCAGCTGCGACTGCACATCCAGCGCCAGCGCCAGGCCGAGATCGGCGGCCAGGTGGCGCTCGTGGAATTCATCGAACAGCAGCGCGCCCACGCCCTCCAGCAGCGGGTCGTCCTGCAGCATCCGGGTCAGGATGCCCTCGGTGACTACTTCGATCCGGGTTCGCGCGGAGATCCTGCTCTCGAAGCGGATGCGATAGCCGACCGTGCCACCGACCTCCTCGCCCAGCTGCCGCGCCATGAACTGCGCGGCGCTGCGTGCGGCCACGCGGCGCGGCTCGAGCATGATGATCCTGCGGCCTTCCAGCCACGGCGCATCCAGCAGCGCCAGCGGCACCTGGGTGGTCTTGCCCGCACCGGGCGGCGCTTCGAGCACCAGCCGGGTGCCGTGCTCCAGCGTGGTCAGCAGCTGCGGCAGCAGCGGGGAAATCGGGAACATCGGGGGCGTCATGCGGCAAGGATACGGGGCGCAGGCGAGGGCGGCGAGACGTGCACGCCGGGGCAGCGCGGGGCAGCACGCTAGAATGGGCGGGTTCATTCGTCCTGTAGCCCCCATGCAACTGATCGATATCGGCGCCAACCTCACCCACGATTCCTTCGATCGCGACCGCGATGCCGTGCTGGCGCGTGCGCGCGCGGCCGGGGTGGTGCAGATGGTGATCACCGGCGCCAGCCGCGAGCACTCGCCGATGGCGCTGGAGCTGGCCCGCCAGCATCCGGGGTTCCTGTACGCCACCGCCGGCGTGCACCCGCACCATGCGGTGGAATACACCGACGAATGCGATGCGGAAATGCGCGCGCTGCACGCACAGGCCGAGGTGGTGGCGGTGGGCGAGTGCGGGCTGGACTACTTCCGCGATTTCGCGCCGCGCCCGGCCCAGCACCGTGCCTTCGAACGCCAGCTGCAGCTGGCCGCCGAGAACGGCAAGCCGCTGTTTCTGCACCAGCGCGATGCGCATGCCGATTTCATGGCGCAGATGAAGAATTTCGAGGGCAGGCTCGGCCCGGCGGTGGTGCACTGCTTCACCGGCGAGCGCCAGGAGCTGTTCGATTACCTGGACCAGGACTGGTACATCGGCATCACCGGCTGGCTGTGCGATGAGCGCCGTGGCGCGCACCTGCGCGAACTGGTCAAGCACATCCCGGCCGACCGCCTGATGATCGAGACGGATGCGCCATACCTTCTGCCACGCACGCTCAAGCCGCTGCCGAAGGATCGCCGCAACGAGCCGATGTTCCTGTCGCACATCGTTGAAGAACTGGCGCGGGATCGTGGCGAAGCGGTGGAGATCACGGCGGCCCATGCCACCGCCGCAACACGCGCCTTCTTCCGGCTGCCCGACGCCGCCTGACCGGCGGCCGGTCGTGGGCTAGCGCAGGGCAGGCCGTCCGTCGCCGTGGGCCCACGCATCGTCCAGCCCGTCGCGGTACGTGGCGAACCGCGGCTGCCAAAGCAGTGCCGCGCGCGTGGCACGGCTGTCGATGCGCTTGTTGCTGCTGTAGAAACGGCGCAGTGACGCGGCCACCTCGGGTGCGTCCCATGCCTGCGCGGCGGGCAATGGCAACCCACTCAGCGTGGCGGCATAGGCCAGCACGTCCTGCGCGGGCGCCGGTTCGTCATCGCTGAACAGATACAGCGCAGCGTGCGCAGGGCGCTGCATCGCCGCGAGCACGCCGCTGGCCAGATCCTCCACGTGCAGCCGGTTGAACACCTGCCCCGGCCGCACCACCTGGCGGGCCTTGCCCTGCGCCAGCTGGACCAGGGCATTGCGCCCGCGCCCGTACAGCCCCGGCAGCCGGAACACTGCCGAAGCGATGCCGCGGGCCTGCGCGAGGGCCTGCCACTGCTGTTCCGCGCGCAGACGCTTCAGCGCGGTCTCATCGGTGGCATCGGCGGTGGATGTCTCGTTGACCCAGCCGCCCGCGCGATCGGCGTACACCGCGGTGGAGGAGAGATAGCCGACCCAGCGCAGGGCAGGGCTGTCGCGCAGCGCATCTGTCAGCAGGCGCACGGCCGGGTCGCCGTCCGCATCCGGGGGTATGCAGCAGACGATCGCCTCGGTCGTACGGATCGCCTCGCGCAGATCCGCGCCGATCGCTTCGCCGGCGACGAGGCGGTGGCGGTGCAGCCCATCCTCCGGCGCATGCCCCGGATCACGCACGGTGCCGCTGCAGGCCACGCCGTGGGACTGCAGCAACGCGGCCAGATGCCGGCCGCTGTAGCCCAGGCCCAGCACCAGCACGCGGGCGGGCAGCGCGGTAGGCATCGTGCTCAGGCGCCGCGCAGCTGCTGGTAGGCCTGCAGGTGCGCATAGGCCACCGCCAGCAGCGGCGCCGCTTGTCCGGCTGCGCGTGCACGCACCAGCATGTCGCCGACGATATGCTCGGCCTCCACCTGCTGGCCGGCCTCCAGATCGCGCAGCATCGAGGCCTTCAAGGACGAGCCGGCCTGGGTGGTCGCGGTCAGCGCAATCTCGCGCGCCTTGGCCGGGATCGGCTCGCCAGCCGCCTCGGCAACCGCCACGCATTCGTCGTAAAGGCCGCGCACGATCGCCGCACCGTCATCGGTGGCCACGATCGTGCCGACATCGGCGCGCAGCAGGCAGGTCGCCGCCGCCAGCGTGGTCAGGAAGGTGTACTTGATCCACTGCTCCTGCGCGATCGCATCGGTGGCGACGTGGTCCACGCCGGCCTGCACGCAGGCGGCCGCCAGGGCCAGTACCCGCGCGCTGCTGCCGGTGCCGTCGCGCTCACCGAAGGTCAGCTTGGCCGCGGGCGCCAGATGCACCACCGCGCCATCGGCGGCCTTGGTCGCGCTGATGAAGCACAGCCCACCGAGCACCGCATCGCGGCCGAAGCGGGCATCCAGATCGGCGTAATGGCGCAGCCCGTTGAGGATGGGCAGCACCGTGGTGCGCGGCCCGACCGCCGGGGCGATCGCATCGATCGAACTGTCCAGGTCGTAGGCCTTGCAGCTCAGGATCACCAGGTCGAACGGTTCAGCGCCCGCCAACGCGGGCAGCGCCTCGGCGGTGACGTGCTGGACCGGGAACGCCGCATCCCCCAGCGGGCTGCGAAGCACCAGCCCTGCCGCATCCAGCTGCGCAGCGCGGGCCGGGCGCACCAGGAAGGTCACGTCGACGCCAGCCTGGGCCAGGCGACCACCGAAGTAACCACCGGTCCCACCGGCGCCGAGAATCAGGATGCGCATCAGCTGCGCATCCCCACACCACGCTTCAGCAGCCACAGCGCCAGCGCGGTCAATGCGACCACGAAGCCGATCATCAGCGCGTAGGCCACCCACAGCGGCACGTCGCTGGTGCCCAGCAGGCCGTAGCGGAACGCGTTGACCATGTAGAAGATCGGGTTGGCGTGCGTGGCCGCTTCGGCCCAGGTCGGCAGCAGCTTCACGGAATAGAACACGCCGCCCAGGTAGGTCAGCGGGGTCAGGATGAAGGTCGGCACGATCGCCACGTCATCGAACTTCTTGGCGTACACCGCGTTGATGAAGCCGGCCAGCGAGAAGATCGTCGCGCCCAGCAGCACCGTGGTCAGCGTCACCAGCGGGTGCGGGATGCGCACCGGGGTGAAGAACATAGCGATGATCAGCACGATCACGCCGACCATCAGGCCGCGCAGCACCGCGCCGGAGACATAGCCCCACAGGATCACCCAGTTCGGCATCGGGCTGACCAGCAGCTCTTCCACGTGGCGGCCGAACTTGGCGCCGAAGAAGGACGAGCTGATGTTGCCGTAGCTGTTCTGGATCACGCTCATCATGACCAGGCCGGGCACGATGAACTGCATGTAGCTGTAACCGCCCATCTCGCCCACGCGCGAGCCGATCAGGCCGCCGAAGATCAGGAAGTACAGGGTCATGGTGATCGCCGGCGGCACCAGGGTCTGGCCCCAGATGCGCAGGATGCGCGCCACTTCGCGGCGCACGATGGTCATCAGGGCGATGCGGT
>Ga0308171_1000614_pt1 | contig 68159 bp, 50 predicted proteins | sample PhyGR1_FD_202135 | JGI IMG/M metagenome (GOLD analysis project Ga0308171, IMG submission 202135) | Phyllosphere microbial communities from UC Gill Tract Community Farm, Albany, California, United States - DLSLSG.R1 | ecosystem: Host-associated > Plants > Phyllosphere > Unclassified | place: USA...
CGGTTTCCAGCGCGATGCGCTCGGTCTGCGACAGCGGCGGCAGCACCTTGCGGAACACCTTCATCATCGGCGCGGTCAGCAGCGGCTTGCGGATGAAGGGCAGCAGCAGCGGCACGGCGATCACGGCCACGATGACGGCGGCAACGAGGGTGGCGGTCTGGTTGACGTAGGGGATGAACCAACAGGCCGCCAGCAGCACGGCGCTGATGATCGTCCAGGTGATCAGCCGCATCCGGTGGTAGGCGATGAACGCACCTGCCAGCAGGACAGCGAGGAAGGGAACGACAATGCTCATGAGCGTGCTCCGGTGACGTGCTCGGTAGTGGCGGACGATGCGACGGCGGAGGCCGAGGGCAACACGTCCAGATAGTCCAACACAGTAGCGGTAAAGGCGTTGTTGTCGTCGCCGGCGACCATATGCGTGGCCTCCGGCAACTGCACGTGGCGTGCATGGGGCACCAACGCGAGGAATTCGGCCACCGTCTGCGGGGTGACCAGGGTGCTGCGCCCGCCGCTGACCAGCAGCACCGGGCAATGCACCTGGCGCGCCGCGTCGGCAAGCGCATCCTGGTGCTGTTCGCTGTCGCGGGCCAGTTCGGCGACCAGGCGCGGATCCCAGTGCCAGCGCCAGCGGCCGCTGCCGTCTTCGCGCAGCATCGCCCGCAGCGCATCGTCGGATTTGCGCGGCCGGTGCGGCAGGTAGGCGGCGATCACGTCGGCCGCTTCGCTCAATGAAGCGAACCCGTCCGGGTGCGCGGTCATGAACATGAGAATGCGTTCGACCCCGGCGGTCTCCCAGCGCGGGGTGATGTCCACCAGCACCATCGCCGAGAACAGGCCGGGCCAGCGCGCTTCGGCGAGCAGGCCGAACAGCCCGCCCATCGAGGCGGCCACCAGGATCGGCGGCTGCGGCTGTTCGCCGGCGAGCACGATCAGGTCATCGGCGAACTGCTGGCCGTGATACGGCAGCGCGGCAGGATTCCAGTCCGAGTCGCCATGGCCGCGGGCATCGTAGGCCAGGGTCTGGTAACCGGCCGCGGCCAATGCCTGCGCGGTCGTGGTCCAGGCGTGCCGGGTCTGGCCGAAACCATGCGCGAACAGCACGCTGCCACGGCGGCCCGGGCCGGAGCGGCTGGCGGCCAGCACGGCGTCCAGCGCGCCGGTCAATCGCTCGTCGACAACGTGGGGCAGGGTAGAAGAAGGAGTGACCATACCGCCTAGTATGGAGTGCTCCGGGGCGAAGTCAATACTTGCCAGTATGGTGGCCCGATCCCTTGCGCTACGGGGCCCGTCAGGCCCTGCTGAAACGACGTACTGCAACGAACCCCGGCGTATGGTTAAATCAACGCCATGAATGAACCCGAAGCTTCCGCCGCCGAGCCACGCGCCGGCCGCAACAGTCGCCTCAGTGCTGAAGACTGGGCCCAGGCCGCATTGGATCTGATTGCCGAGCAGGGCGTAGGCGCGGTCGCGGTCGAGCCGCTGGCGCGACGCCTCGGCGTGACCAAGGGCAGTTTCTATTGGCATTTCCCCTCGCGCGATGCGCTGCTGCAGGCGGCGCTGGAGCGCTGGGAACTGTTCGAGCAGGAACAGGTGTTCGGCAGTCTGGCCGATGTCACCGACCCGCGTGTGCGCCTGCGCCAGCTGTTCCAGGTGGTCGCGCACGAAGTGCAGCCGCACATCATCTACAGCGAACTGCTCAAGGCGCTGGATCATCCGATGGTGCGCCCGGTGATCGACCGCGTCTCGCACCGTCGGCTTGAATATCTGGTGGCATCGTTCCGCCAGGCCGGCCTGAGCCGCACCGATGCGCAGCATCGTGCGCGCCTGGCCTATGCGGCCTATGTCGGCTTCCTGCAGCTGTCGCTGCAGCTGCAGCAGCCCAAGCAGGCGCGCGAGGATTTCGAAGCGTATGTGGAGCATGTGATCGAGACGTTGATCCCGATCGGGTGAGGGCGGGGCAGCGCGCCTGAGCATCGCCTGCACGAAAAAGGCCTGCCCCGATCGGGGCAGGCCTTTGCGTATCAGCGGTAGTGCGTTTTCTTACTTCTGGCTCTGACCGATGCGCTGGTGCGCACGGATGGTGTCGTCCTGGGCGCGGAGCCTGAGGCGTTCGCGCTCGGCGACGGTAAGGCAGTTGTTCTGCGGCATGTTGCTGCCGATGGTTTTCTCGCGGCGGCACACCAGGCGGCTGTCCGCGGCGGCCTGCGTGAGGATCACATTGATCTGCGACTGATCGTTCATGACCGCAACGCGGTCGTTTTCGTGCAGGCGCGAGGCATCGTCGGCACTGCCAAGCCGGGACTGGATGCGGTTGAGCGCCGCGACCACCGCACTCTTTTGTTCCAGCGAAATTTCCCGGTACTTGTCGCCTTCAAGATCGGCCATGACCGTCCTGCGCTGTTCGGCGAAGGAGTGGTTGAGATCGATCACGCTCTTGTCCTGCGCCCACGCGGCGCCGGAGACGGCGAACGCCAGCAGCAGGCCGGTCAACATCCTTTTTTTCATGGGGCTCATCCTCGTTCCTGGAAGAAAAAAAGGATGGCCCGGCGAACCGGGCCATCCTCAAGCGGTTGCTACTACCTCAGACCCATCAGAAGCGCTGGGTGTACTGCATGTACATGTAACGACCCGGGATGTCGTACTGCGGATCGAACGAGTTCGCGAAGGCGTCCAGGGTGACCGGCGGATCCTTGTCGAACACGTTGTTGGCACCGACGCGCACGGTGGCGTTCCACGGCAGCGCGTAGCTCAGCTGCAGATCGTGGTACGTGGTCGAGGCGATTTCGCCCTCGCTCACGTCCTCGGTCAGGCCCGAGCGGTAGCGGATCATCCAGCTTGCGCTGAAGTCGCCGTAGGACCAGTCGGTGGTCAGGTTGCTGCGCAGGCGCCAGTACGGATCGGATTCGAAGTACAGGCCGTTCAGGGCGGACCAATCTTCCAGGGTCGAGTTACGGTCGCGGTTCTTGCTGACGTAGGTCGAGTCCAGGGTGAAGGCGAAGGTACCGACCTGGGTTTCCGGCAGGCGGTACTTGACGGTCAGGTCATAGCCTTCCAGTTCCTGGTAGCCTGCGTTGATCGGGCCAATGAACACATTGGTGACCAGGCCGTCGGCACGACGGGTGACGTTGTCGCAGAAGGCAGCCGAGTTATCGACGTAGCAACGATCGAGGATGTTGTTGGCCGAGAAGCTCTGGATGCGGTTTTCCAGTTCGATGGACCACCAGTCCAGCGAGACGTTCAGGCCGGTCGCCCAGGACGGGCTGTACACGATGCCGAGGGTCTTGCTGGTGGAGGTTTCCGGGGTCAGCGCGGTGTTGCCGCCCAGGGTGAACGGGAAGATCGTCTGACCACCGGTTTCGCCGCTGCCGCTGTTGTATTCGGCAACGAAGCCAGCCGGCACGCCGCGTGCGCGGCAGTTGGCCTGCACGCCCGCGTCGGTGGCGAAGCGGCCGTCGGCCGAGCACGGATCGGAGTACTGGACGAAGGAGTCCGAGTTGCCGCGATACAGTTCGGTGATCGACGGTGCGCGGAAGCCTTCAGCCCAGTTACCACGGACCAGCACTTCGTCCAGCGGCTTCCACTTGAAGCCGAACTTGCTGTTCAGGGTGTTGCCGAAGTTGCTGTAGTCCGAGTAGCGCGTGGCCACGCTCAGTTCCAGCAGCTGCGCGCCCGGCAGGTCCTTCAGGACCGGCACCAGCAGTTCGACGTAGGCGTCGTCCAGCGAGTACGAACCTGCGGTCGGATCGAAGGCGTTGCCCGAGGTCAGACCGTTGGCGATGAACGCGTCCGGCGAGGAGAAGCCGCTTTCCTTGCGGTGTTCAAAGCCGGCAGCGAAGCTCAGCCAGCCAGCCGGCAGCTCGAACAGTTCACCGGAGAGGTTCGCGGTGACGCTTTCGTTGCGGTACTGGTAGGTGTTGTGGGCGGTGAACAGGATGTAGTCCAGCATTTCCTGCGAGACACCACCGGCCGGCGACAGCGGGTTGAACGGGGTGCAACCGCTGATGATGGCGCCACCCGGGCCGTCGACGCAGACCACGCGGCCGTCACGCACTTCCGACGCGCCGAGCGCGGCTTCCAGCGAGAGCAGGTTGGCATCGCCGATCTGGGTTTCGACTTCGTTGGTCTTGTTGAACGCGTAGCCCGCATCCCAGTTGAACTGGCGGCCGGCGAACTCGAAGAAGCCGTCCAGGCCCAGGTAGACGTGCTGGGTCTTGCTGTTCTGGTCGTACAGACGCGCCGCTTCGGTCAGACGGTGGGTCCAGCTGACGTCACGACCGTCACCGCCGTAAGCGGCGTTGTACGGGTTGTAGTAGCTGTCGCCGCTCAGGCTCAGGCCGGTGTTGATGGTGCTCAGCGGGAAGCCGGCCAGCTGCTGGGCCGAGCGACGCTCGTTGTACAGCGCATCCATCTTGAAGGTGATGTTGTCCGTCAGGTTGTAGCTGCCCTGGGCGAACAGAGCACTACGCTTCTGCGGCGTCGCCAGGTAGTTGTCCTTGGCGTAGTTGTAGTTGAAATCGCTGGTGTACGGGATGTACTGGCTCAGCGCGTAGTACGGATCGCTGGCCAGGCCACTGCCGACCGCGCCCGGGCGCAGGGCCAGGTTGCCGCCCGCGGCAGCGCTGCGGTTGATCTTGCCGTTGGCCGAGTAGCTGCTGTAGTAAGCCGAGCCCAGGCCGAAGTACGGTTCGCGCGAGATCGCGCGATCAGCGGCGGAGACTTCGTCTTCTTCAACGCGCGAGACGCTGATCACCAGGTTGCCGCGGTCGCTGCTGGCACCGACGGTGGCATCGAACGAGGTGCGCTGGCCGTCGCCCTGGCTGTACTGGCCGAAGTAGGCGTTGGCTTCTGCGCCGTCGAAATCGCTGCGGGTGATCAGGTTGACCACGCCGGCGATGGCGTCGGAACCGTAGACCGACGAAGCGCCGTCCTTCAGCACTTCCACGCGTTCAACGATGGCAGCCGGGATGGTGTTCAGATCCACCGAGCCGGACATGTTGGAGACCCAGCGGCGGCCGTTGACCAGCACCAGGGTGCGCTGCGAACCAAGGTTGCGCAGGCTGATGGTGGAGGAGCCGTCACCGCCGTTGTTGAAGTTCGTGTTCAGACCGGCACCGTTGGCCGAGATACGCTGAAGCACGTCGGCAACCGAGGTCAGACCCTGCTTCTCGATGGCCGCACGGTCCATGACGAAGACCGGCTGGGAGTTCTCCACGTCGACGGAGCGAATGCGCGAACCGGTCACCTCGATGCGATCGAGGTTGGTCGGGCTGGTCGACTCCTGGGCCTGCGCGGTGGCAACGCCGGCCGTCGCGACAAGCGCGACCACCACGGCATCACGCAGCTTGTTGGACTTGAAATTCATTGGTTCTCTCTCTCCAAGGGAATCTTGGGTATTCGCTAGGGGTGTCTGCCTTATGGAGGAATGCAAGCGCACTCCAAAAGCCACGAGGCTGACTCGATACTAACTTCGTCTTCCAAAGAATTAAAGGTCCGTTAATGATTGATGTGATTTGCGTGAAATTCGGCAAAGTCCTTGTGGATCAACAGGTTTGATCGCTTGGCCCGCAATGACCGTCCCAATTGTTAAGAAATCGTATTGATTTCTTTTGAATTTATTTGTCACGTTGTGTGTCAAGGCGCCCATTCAGCGATGGGATCGCGCAGGGATCGGAGCGCTGGCCGTCCGCCACGCCGGGGCCGATGCAGACAGGCGCGCAACAAAAAAGGCGCACCTCGCGGCGCGCCTCAGCAGTCGGGACAAGGCCGGAAGACCGGCGGGGCCTCAGAGATCCTGTTCGTAGCGGACGTAGGGCACGGTGCCCTCGTCGGTGCTCTCGTTGCGCGGGGCAAACGGGTTCTTGCCGCGGGTGACCACGTTTTCGGCGCCCACGGTGAGCTGGCCGCTCCACGGGGTCCGCCAGGTCAGGCCGACGCCCAGGCCTTCCCACTTGCCGGGCTGGCCGGGCACATCCACGACGCGGCCGATGATGTTGCCGCTGAAGTTGCCGTAGCCGGCGCCGATGGTAAGGCTTTTGCTGTCCCAGCGGTCCATCAGGGCCGGGGAGACATCGGACATGGGCACCAGGCGCGCCTTGGCATAGGTCCCGCCGATGGAGACGAAACCTTCGCGGCCGATGTTCTTCTGGCCGAACACCGTCAGATCGTTCTGCTCGGTGCGCAGTGCAGGGGTCTTGTTCGGGCCGGCCAGCCAGGCGGGCAGGGTATCGCGGCCGCTGCCGGCGGTGATCCCGAGGCGACCGCCCGGACGGTTGAAGGCCGCCGTGCCGGTGACCCGGCGCGACAGGGAGGCGTCGTCGTCATCGCCCAGGCTGGCCAGCATGCAGTGCGTGGCCAGGCCGCTGATGCTGGTGCCCCGGCTGCTGTTGCAGAGCAGGCCGAGCGAATCACCGGAGGACAACCCGAAGGCCGCATCCAGCGAGGTACGCCCGAAGTGCCAGCGCGCACCGGCAGCCTGTTCACCGGTCGGTTCCAGGTACAGCAGGGCCTCGACCTTGCCGCTGCCCTTGTTCCAGATCGGCAGCACCGTCCCGTCCTGGCGCGCCTTGGCCTGCGCATGCGCGCCCGAGACCGCGCCGAGGGCGATCATCAACGCTAGCGGTAGTCGCAGAAAGGCGCGCATGGGAACTCTCAGACAGCCACGGTGAGTACAAGTTCCCGCCGAAGCGGGAGACTGATCCTAGGGCGTTTATGATTTCTTAACAAGTCTTGGTTCTCCCCAGAACAAAACTCGTGCCAGAATTATTGGAGTCGTTCAGGCGCCGGTACGGAAGGCGCGACGTCACGGAACAGTATGCCGAACTCCGTCAACGGAAAGTGATACTCCTGTCCGCAGAATTCGCACCGGATTTCGACCGCGCCGGTCGGCGCGGCGGCCGCGCGGGCTTCCTCCTCGCCCAGGGACTGCAGCATCGCTTCCACCCGCTCGCGCGAGCAGGAGCAGGCGAAGCGCAGTGCCTTGTCGCCCAGCAGTTCGGGCTTCTCTTCGTGGAACAGGCGGTGCAGCAGGTCGTGCGCCGGGACCTCGAGCAGTTCCTGCTTGCCCAGGGTTTCAAACAGGGCGCTGGCGCGTGACCAGCCATCATTGTCGCCCTGGTCGCCGGGCAGCTTCTGCAGCATGAGCCCGGCGGCACGGTCGCCATCGGCGGCCAGCAGCAGGCGCGTGGGCAGCTGCTCGGACTGGCGGAAATAGTCTTCGAACGCTTCGTCCAGGCTGGAGGCGGTCAGCCCGACCAGGCTCTGGTAGCGCTGCGGCTCGCGCGGGTCCAGCCCCGGGTTCTCGATCGTGATCGCCAGCAGCGCATCGGCGCCCAGCGCGGCCAGGTCGCGCGGCACGTCACCGCCGCCTTCGGCCAGCTGCACGATCCCGCGCAGGGTCCCGGCCGCGGTGCATTCGGCGAACAGCGTGCGCATCGCGGTGCTGGTGCGCAGCTGGATCGACAGCCGGCCATCGACCTTGGTGTGGCCGGTGAACAGCGCCGAGGCAACGGCGGCCTCGCCGAGCAGCTCGGACGCTGCGGGCGGATAGGTGGCGTGGGAGAGGATTTCCTTCCACGTGGCATCCAGGTGGACATGAACGCCGCGGACGCCGGCATCGGGGAGCAGGAAACGGGTAAGCGAGTCGGTCTGGGCAGTCATCGGTTCTGTACGCGTAAGAGGGGCCAGTTACCGGATAATGCGCCGACAACCGTGCAAGCAAAGGATGCACCAGTAATGGGGGCAGAGCGCAGCAACCACAAGGCCGAACCGGGCCTGGACCCTTCACCACCGCGCCGCTGGCGCTGGAAGCGCCTGCTGTGGCTGCCGGTGATCTTCGTCGGTTTCAGTGTGCTGCAGGTGCTGGTCCTGCGCTTCATCGACCCGCCGGTGTCCACGGTGATGCTGTGGCGCTACGGCGAGGCGCTGGGGCAGGGCGACTGGACCTACCGGCTGCACTATCAGTGGCGGGACCTGGACGAGATGGCGCCGAGCCTGCCGATCTCGCTGGTGGCGGCCGAGGACCAGCGCTTCCCGCTGCACAACGGCTTCGACCTGCAGGCGATCGAAAAAGCGCGCGACCACAATGCGCGCGGCGGGCGCCTGCGCGGGGCCAGCACGATCAGCCAGCAGGTTGCCAAGAACCTGTTCCTGTGGCAGGGCCGCAGCTGGATCCGCAAGGGCCTGGAGGTCTGGTACACGCTGCTGATCGAAACCCTGTGGCCGAAATCGCGGATCCTGGCGATGTACGCCAACATCGCCGAGTTCGGTGACGGCATCTACGGTGCGCAGGCCGCCGCCCGTCAGTACTGGGGCAAGGATGCGGCGCGGTTGAGCCCGGCCGAAAGCGCGCGCCTGGCCGCCGTCCTGCCTTCGCCGCGGCGCTACAGCGCGGTCCGGCCGGGGGCGTATGTGCAGCGCCGGGCGAACTGGATCCAGCGCCAGGCCCGCCAGCTGGGCGGCAGCGGTTACCTGGACGACGGCAAATGAGCGGCGGCCGGGTGGGGGCGCCTACACTGCCGGGCATGGACATTCCGCGGCTGACGGTGGTGATCGCGGCGCACAACGAGGCGCAGGCGCTGCCGATCCTGCACCCGCGGCTGTGCGCGGTGCTCGCCCGGCTGGACGACCTGGACACGCGCATCCTGTACGTGGACGACGGCAGCCACGATGCGACCTGGACGGTCATGCAGGCGCTGGCCGACAGCGATGCGCGGGTCGGCGTGCTGCGCCTGTCGCGCAACTTCGGCAAGGAGGCCGCGCTGACCGCGGGGCTGGACTTCGTCGATGGCGGCGCGGTGATGATCCTGGACGCCGATGGGCAGGATCCGCCGGAGCTGATCCCCGCGTTCGTCGCGCTGTGGCGGCAGGGCTACGACAACATCTACGGCACCCGCCTGGCCCGGGAGGGCGAGAGCTGGTTCAAGCGCACCACCGCGGCGGCGTTCTACCGCGTGATCGGCCGGTTGTCGCAGACCCCGATCCCGGCCGATACCGGTGATTTCCGCCTGCTCTCGCCGCGCGCGCTGCAGGCGCTCGGTCAGCTGCGTGAACGGCACCGGTTCATGAAGGGGTTGTTCGGCTGGGTCGGCTTCCGGCGCAAGGCGCTGCCCTATCACCGGCACGCCCGGCTGGTGGGCGAGAGCAAGTTCGGGTTCTGGCAGCTGTGGAATTTCGCGCTGGAAGGCATCACCAGCTTCTCCACCGCGCCGCTGCGGATGACCACCTACCTGGGCCTGGCGGCCGCGAGCTTCGCCTTCCTGTTCGCGCTGGCGATCGTGATCAAGGCCGGGCTGTACGGGGACCGCGTGGCGGGCTGGCCGACGATGATGGCGGTGATCCTGTTCCTGGGCGGCGTGCAGCTGATCGCACTCGGCCTGATCGGTGAATACCTGGGCCGCCTGTATGAAGAATCCAAGCAGCGCCCGCTGTATCTGGTTGACACCTGGCAGGCACCGATCGTGGCAGACTCGGCCGTGCATTCCCTGGGTGGAGAGCAGCGAGATGGCCACGGTACGACAGCTGTTGGAAGGCAAGTCCCCTGAGGTGTTCGCGGTTGCGCCGGATGCGGCGGTGATCGATGCGATCCGCCTGATGGCGGTCAAGGGCATCGGGGCGGTGCTGGTGATGGAGGGGCCGCAGCTGGTCGGCATCCTGTCCGAACGGGATTACGCCCGCAAGATCGTCCTGCACGAACGTTCCTCGCACACCACCGCCGTCAGCGAGATCATGACGCCGAAGGTGGTCACCGTCAGCCCCGGCGAGCAGGTGGAGCATTGCCTGCAGCTGGTGACCGATTTCCGGATCCGGCATCTGCCCGTCCTCGACGCTGGCACGGTGATCGGGGTGATCTCCATCGGCGATCTGGTCAAGGCGGTGATCGACGCGCAGGCGCAGGCACTGGATCAGCTGCAGCAGTACATCGTCGCCGGCTGAGCAGCGCCGGCCAACGCTGCGCTCATTTTGCGTAGCGCCCGCCGCAGTCGCTGTCCTTGCCCGGCCCGGTTTCGATGGTGGCCAGCAGCGCTGCCGGCGGTGCGATGCTGCCCAGCGTCAGCGCGATCGCCCCGCGGATGCCCAGCGCCTTGAAGTCCGGGCGGAACGAGGGATCCTTGAACGTGCCCCCAATGCGCAGCGGTGAGCGCAGCGCCAGGATGCTGATGTCCTTCGGGCGCGGGCGCAGCAGCAGATCGATCTTTTCCTGCTTCAGATCCACGGTGCCCTGGCCCAGGATCAGCGTATCGGTGGTGTCTACCGCCAGCGCCTGGGACTGCATCACACCGTTGTCCACCTTGAAGTCACCGAAGGCGCAACGCAGCGGAATCTGCTTGTCCCCGGTGAACAGGAACTTCAGCGATTCGGCCACGTCCAGCCCGGCCAGTTCCATGACCAGGTTGCCGACATGGCCGCGGCCCATGCCCACGCCCACGCTGCCATCGGAGCTGCCCAGCATCGCGGCGATGGAATTGCCGCGCCCGCTCAGGTCGATCTCGCCGCCAATGCCGCCGGAGGCCTGCTCGGCCAGTTTCGCGTCCGGGAACAGGCGCCCCAGCTGCACGCGCCGCACGCTGGCCTGCAGCCGCGTGCTGATCGCATCGTTGCGGGCGTCCATGCGGATCGTGCTGCGGATGTCGCCGCCGGCGACGCCGAAATTCAGCGGTTCCAGGCGCAGCAGGCCGGCATTGAGCTTGAGGTGGGCGTCCATGTCATCCAGCGGCAGGCTGGGCGAATTGATCCGCTGCGCTTTCCAGCGCACATCGGCATCCATCGCGCGCAGCTTGCCCAGGTCGTAGGGCGTGTCCGGCAGCAGCGTGCTGCGGGCGGCCAGCGCGGCCGCCTGCGCCTTCTGTTCGGCATTGGCCGATTCGCCGTTGCCGGTTTTCGGCGGCGCGCCGACGAAACCGGCCAGGTCATCGAAGTCCAGGCGCTTGGAGACCAGGTCGGCCTTCAGGAACGGGCGATCGCCACTGACATCGATCTGCGCGGTGCCGCCCAGGTCACTGTCCCCGGCGATGCCGTTGAAGTTTTCATAGCGCCAGATCTGGCCGTTGCGCTTGAGCCGCCCTTTCAGCCGGTACGGCGGGGTCGAGGGAATGGCCACGCCCACCAGCGGGTAGAGGTCTTCCATGTCCTGGCCGCTGAGCATCAGCTCCAGATCGAAGGTCTCCAGCCGGAACGGATTGGTCAGCGTGCCGCTGGCGATCGCGTGGGTGCCGCCCGCGCGGCCATCGAGGTGGATGCGGAACGGATGGTCGGTGTTGGTCAGTTCCAGCGGCGATTCGGTGTTGCCGTCGAGCGAGAACGGATTGCCTTTCCAGCGGCCCTTGCCACTGACCAGCAGCGGCGGGGCGCCATCGGGTTGCCGCGGCGTGCCACTGTTGAGCGCCACCAGGATGTCGGTCCGGCCGGCGGCATCCACGAACTGCAGGCGGCCATCTTCGATCAGCAGGCGTTGCAGCACCGGTGCCTCACCGCCGGTGCTGGGGCCAAGGAAATCCCAGTTGCCGGGGTCGCCGGGCGTGCGCGCAGTTTCGAGCAGCAGATCGGGGCGGGTCAGGCGCACTTCGGGGATGCGCACCTTGCCGCGCAGCAGCGGCCACACGCTGACCGAGATTTCCGCACGGTCCGCACTGGCCATCTGCGGTTGCCGGGCCCAGGCCGCATTGGCGAAGGTCAGGCTGTCGCCGCGTACCGTGGTGATGCGGCCCAGATCCACATCCAGATCACCGTTGATGTGGAATTCGCGGCCGGTGCGCGCCTGTACGGCGCGCTCGACCGGGCCCTTGAACCAGTTCCAGTCCCAGATCGCGATCAGGATCAGCACCGCGGCAAACAGGAACACCAGCACTGCCAGCCAGCGCTGGCCGCGTTTGCCGGGCCGGCGCCAGCGCGTACGGGGCGGGACGGAAGAAGAGGCGGACGGTGCGGGGGACGGAGGGGTATTCACACCCCATGGTTGCCCGCGCATCGTGCACACCACGCGAAGCCCGGGTCAGCGTGGTGTCAGTTATGCACCCGCGCGCACCGCGCACGCGTGCTGCGGCGCGGGTTCAGAGGATCTGCGCGGTCACTGCGACGAAGTGGCAGACGCTGCCGCCGATGACGAACAGGTGCCAGATCGCGTGCGAGTAGGGCACCGATTCACGGTGGTAGAACACCGTGCCCAGCGTGTACGACACGCCGCCGGCCAGCAGCCAGCCCAGCGTCCAGGCATCGAGCGACTGCCACATCGGCTTGATCGCCACCATCACCATCCAGCCCATGGCGATGTAGATGATGGTCGAGAGCAGCTTGAAGCGGCCCGTGTAGAACAGCTTGAACACCACCCCGAACAGGGCCAGCGCCCAGATCGCGGTGAACATGCCCCAGCCCCATGGGCCGCGCAGGCCGATCAGGGTGAAGGGCGTGTAGGTGCCGGCGATCAGCAGATAGATCGCGCAGTGGTCGAACACCTTCAGGCGCCCTTTGGCGACCGGGTGCTGGATCGCGTGGTACAGGGTGGAGGCGGTATACAGCAGCAGCAGCGCGACGCCGAACACGATCGCGCTGGCCAGTTGCCAGCCATCGCCGTAGATGGCGGCCAGGGTGATCAGCACCGCGCTGGCGGCCAGTGCGGCCACCGCGCCCAGCCCGTGGGTCAGGGCGCTGGCGATTTCTTCACGTACGGAAACGACAGAGGTCATGGTGATGATGGGGTGCGGGGAGGGGGAGCCCGCTCCCCCCTATCATCGCCGCGATGGCACGCGCATGCACGCCCGCCTGTTCAGGCCCGGGTCGGATCGCTTGCTCAGCCGACCGAGACGCTGTGCGCGGCTTCGCGGGTGGCCGCGAAGCGCACATCCGGTGCGCGTTCCTGCGCGAGCTGCAGGTTGACCCGGGTCGGTGCCAGGTACACCAGCTGGCCGGCGGCATCGATGCTGAGGTTGCCCGCGTTCTTCTCGCGGAACTCCTCGAGCTTCTTCTCGTTGCTGCAGGTCACCCAGCGCGCCGTGGTGACGCTGACCGGCTCGAAGGTCGCTTCCACGCCGTACTCGTCCTTCAGGCGGTAGGCGGCCACATCGAACTGCAGCACACCCACGGCCCCCAGGATCAGGTCGTTGCTCATCAGCGGGCGGAAGAACTGCGTCGCGCCCTCTTCGGACAACTGCGCCAGACCCTTCTGCAGCTGCTTGAGCTTGAGCGGATCGCGCAGGCGGGCGCGGCGGAACAGCTCCGGCGCGAAGTTCGGGATGCCGGTGAAGCTGACCGCTTCGCCTTCGGTGAAGGTATCGCCGATGGAGATCGTGCCGTGGTTGTGGATGCCGATCACATCGCCCGGCCACGCCTCGGCGGCGATCTCGCGGTCGCTGGCCATGAAGGTCAGCGCGTTGGCCAGCTTCATTTCCTTGCCGGTACGCACATGGAAGGTCTTCATGCCGGCCACGAAGCGGCCCGAGCACACCCGCATGAAGGCCACGCGGTCGCGGTGCTGCGGGTCCATGTTCGCCTGGATCTTGAACACGAAGCCGGTGAGCTTGTTTTCCTGCGGGGCGATCTCGCGGCCGGTGGTGGCGCGCGCCTGCGGCGACGGGGCGTGCTCGACGAAGAAGTCCAGCAGCGGCTGCACGCCGAAATTGTTCACGCCCGAGCCGAAGAACACCGGGGTCTGCTTGCCGGCCAGGTAGGCCTGCGCATCGAACGGATGGCTGGCGCCCTGCACCAGTTCCAGCTCGTCACGCAGGTCGGCCAGCATGCGCTCGCCGATCTTCTCGGCCAGGCCCGGGGAATCGATCGACGGGAAGATCGTCGAATCCTGGCGGGTGAAGTTGCGGCCCTGCTCGTACAGGTGCACCTCGCCGGTGATCAGATGCACCACGCCCTTCAGGCGCTGGCCCATGCCGATCGGCCAGGTGACCGGCGCGCACTGGATGCCGAGCACGCTTTCCACCTCATCCAGCAGATCGATGGGCTCCTTGCCTTCGCGATCGAGCTTGTTGATGAAGGTCATGATCGGCGTGTCGCGCAGCCGGCAGACTTCCATCAGCTTGATGGTGCGTTCTTCCACGCCCTTGGCCACGTCGATCACCATCAGCGCCGAGTCCACCGCGGTGAGCACGCGGTAGGTGTCCTCGCCGAAGTCGGCGTGGCCGGGGGTGTCGAGCAGGTTGACGATCTTGCCTTCGTAGGGGAACTGCATCACCGAGGAGGTGACCGAGATCCCGCGCTCCTTTTCCAGCGCCATCCAGTCCGAGGTCGCATGGCGCGCGGCCTTGCGGCCCTTGACCGAACCGGCCATCTGGATCGCACCGCCGAACAGCAGCAGCTTTTCGGTCAGCGTGGTCTTGCCGGCATCGGGATGGGAAATGATGGCGAAGGTACGGCGGCGCGCAGCTTCGGTAGCGACTTCGGACATGGCGTGACGCGCCCGCCCGGGGCGCTTTTCAAAGAAGTAAGCCGGCGATTATAGCGCGCGCCGCTCAGGGCGTTGCCGGGGTCCCGTCCGCGGCGCTCCCGGCGCTGTGCCGGGCAAACCGCAGCTCGCCCTGGGCGGCCACCACCCGTACCGGGATCGAGCGCAGGCGCATGCCGGCATTGACCTGCACGGCGAAATGCAGATGCGGGGCCGTGCTGAAACCGGTATTGCCGGAGCGGCCGATGGGCTGGCCGGCGTCCACCTGCTGGCCGGGGCGCACGCGCACGCCGTCGGCCTGCAGGTGGGCGTACACGGCCATGCTGCCGTCCTCGTGCAGGATGCGGATCAGGTTGGCGCGGTCCAGATCGTGCTGCCGGTCCAGGCCGTTGGCACGGAAGCCGGCCTGGACCTGCATCACCGTGCCGGCCCGCGCGGCGAGCACGGGCGTGCCTTCCGGCAGCGCGAAATCCACCGCATCGCGGTTTTCCGCATCCTCATGGCTGAAACGGCCCTGCGGGCCCTGGCTGACCTGGATCCGCGCCGCGTCGAACGGCAGCCGGTAGGCCACATCGCGGGGGCGGGCAGCGGGATCGCCGGGGACGGCCACCAGTTCAAGGCGCAGCGCGGTGGCCTGGGGCGGCAGCGGCAGGTCCGCCACCACGACGCGGGCCGCCGCCGGCAGCAGGCGTTGCAGGGGCAGCCCCGGCACGGCAGGCGTCCCCGGCTGGGGCCGAAGCGTGACCTGCACCGGCCCGGCCAGCACGTTGTCGATCCGCGCCCGCCAACGGTCCTGCGCACCTTCCAGCCGCAGCACGGCGAGCGGTGGCGGCGCGGCCGCCGCTGTGGCCGGGTCAGGCCGGGGCGCCAGGTTCCAGCCCTGCCGCCAGTGGGCACCCGGACCGGCCAGCGCGTGTGCCATCGGGCACAGCAGCAGCACCAGGGCGAGCAGGCGAAGAGGGCGCAAGGGCGGGTCCGGCGGCGGAGGGAGCGCGAAGTATCGCGCGCCCCAGTGCAGCGGATCATATATCGCTTCATCCAGATGGAAGGATTGACATCACCAAAAAGGGGTGGCATCGTAGCCTCACCATCGAGACCGGCAGAGGGACAGGCCCTTTGAAGCCGGGGCAGCCCGCAGACGCGAAAGCGACCTGCGTAGGTGCCAAATCCTGCGGAGACCGTTGGTGTCTTCCGAAAGATGGTTCGAACCGTGCACCGTGCGTGCGCTTCGAACGCGAGCTCCGCGAAAGCTCGATGGCCGTTTTCCTACTTTGGATACCGCCATGAGTTTCGCCACCGCCGCTACTGTCCCCACCGACTCCTTCGCCTCGATCAGCGTTCCCGTGGACGCTGGCCTGAACGCCGTGCGCGGCGATTTCGCGGCGGTGCTGTCGATGCGACACGGCGGCCCGCGTCCGGTCCGGCTGCGCTATGAATGCGTCGGTCGCGCGGATGCGCCGGTGGTGGTGCTGGCCGGTGGCATTTCCGCCCACCGGCATGTCGCGGCCAATGCACAGTTCCCGGAAAAGGGCTGGGCCGAAGGCCTGGTGGCCGCCGGGCGCACGCTCGATCCCGCCCAGGTGCGCATCCTGGCGTTCGATTTCATCGGCGCCGACGGCGCGCTGGATCTGCCGATCGATACCGCCGATCAGGCCGATGCGCTGGCACTGTTGCTCGACCACCTCGGGATCGCCCAGCTGCAGCATTTCGTCGGCTACTCCTACGGGGCGCTGGTCGGCCAGCAGTTCGCGATCCGTCATCCCCAGCGGCTGCTCAAGCTGATCGCGGTGAGCGGTGCGCATCGCCCGCATCCGTATGCCGCCGCCTGGCGCGCGCTGCAGCGCCGGGCCGTGGCGCTGGGCCAGCTGCAGTGCGCCGAAAGCCACGGGCTGGCCCTGGCGCGCCAGTTCGCCATGCTCAGCTACCGCACGCCGGAAGAGTTCGGCGAACGCTTCGATGCGCCGCCGGAGGTCGTCAACGGCCGCGTGCGCGTCGCCGCCGAGGATTACCTGGACGCCGCCGGTGCGCAGTACGTGGCGCGCACGCCGGTGGACGCCTACCTGCGCCTGTCCGAATCCATCGACCTGCACCGCGTCGATCCGGCCGCGATCCAGGTCCTGACCGTCGTGGTCGCCGTGGAAGGTGACCGGCTGGTGCCGCTGGCCGATCTGGTCGGGCTGGTCGAAGGCCTGGGCCCGCGCGGCAGCCTGCGCGTGCTGCGCTCGCCGTACGGCCATGACGCCTTCCTGAAAGAAACTGATCGCATCGACGCGATCCTCGCCACCGCTTTTCGATCCCCCGGAGAAACCGCATGAGCCGTTCCGCTGGTACCGAGCCGTCCTGTAGCCGCGTCACCGCCGCCGTGCGTGCCGGCATCGACCGTGACACCGCCCATGGCGCGGTGACCCCGCCGATCGTGCTGTCCTCGAACTTCAGCTTCGACGGCTTCGGCAACAAGCGCCAGTACGACTACACGCGCAGCGGCAATCCCACCCGCGATCTGCTCGGTGAAGCACTGGCCGAACTGGAAGGCGGCGCCGGCGGGGTGATCACCTCCACCGGCATGGGCGCGATCAACCTGGTGCTCAACGCGCTGCTGCAGCCCGGCGATACCCTGGTGGTGCCGCACGATGCCTACGGCGGCAGCTGGCGCCTGTTCAACGCGTTGGCGAAGAAGGGCCACTTCGGCCTGATCACCGCCGACCTGACCGATCCGCGCTCGCTGGCCGATGCGCTGGCGCAGTCGCCGACGCTGGTGCTGATCGAAACCCCCTCCAACCCGCTGCTGCGCATCACCGACCTGCGCTTCGTGATCGACGCCGCGCACAAGGCCGGCGCGAAGGTGGTGGTGGACAACACCTTCCTCTCGCCCGCCCTGCAGCAGCCGATCAGTTTCGGTGCCGATGTGGTGCTGCATTCGACCACCAAGTACATCAACGGCCACAGCGATGTGGTCGGCGGTGCGGTGATCGCGCGCGATGCCGCCGTGCACGAGCAGCTGGTGTGGTGGGGCAACGCACTGGGCCTGACCGGTTCGCCGTTTGATGCGTTCCTGACCCTGCGTGGCCTGCGCACCCTCGGCGCCCGCCTGCGCGCGCACCAGGAGAACACGGCCGAGGTGGTCGACCTGCTGGTCGCCAGCGACGCGGTGGCCTCGGTCTACTACCCGGGCCTGGCCGATCATCCCGGGCACGCGATCGCCGCGCGTCAGCAGAGTGGCTTCGGCGCGATGCTCTCCTTCGAACTGGCCGACTGCCCGGGCGAGGATCCGCATGCGGCCGTGCGCGCCTTCGTCGATGGCCTGCGCTGTTTCACGCTGGCCGAATCGCTGGGCGGTGTGGAAAGCCTGGTCGCGCACCCGGCCACCATGACCCATGCGGCGATGACCCCTGAAGCGCGTGCGCATGCCGGCATCAGCGAAGGGCTGCTGCGCCTGTCGGTCGGCATCGAATCGCCGGAGGATCTGGTCGCCGATCTGCAGGCCGGGCTGGAACGGGCCGCGATCGTGATCGCGCAGCAGCGCGCTGCGCATCAGCGCAAACAGGTGGATGCATGAACGCGGTGCTGACCCTGCCGCTGGCGGCGGAGCGCCGCCTGGCGCTGCTCGGCACCGGGACGGTCGGTACCGCGTTCGTGCAGCGCTATGCCGCCCTGCAGGACCGCGGCGTCGCCCTGCCGTCGTTTTCCTGGCTGGCCAATTCGCGCACGGCGCGGGCGTGTGAACAGGCGCCCGTGCACGAACTTGCGCAGGCCAACCTGGCCGCGCGCGCTCCCGTGTCGCTGCAGCCCTGGGCGGAAGCCGAAGGCCTGCAGCGCGGCGATGTGGTGGTCGATGCGACCGCCAGCGACGAGGTCGCCAACTGGCACGAACAGTGGCTGGCGCGTGGCGTGCACGTGGTGACCGCCAACAAGCTCGGCCAGGGGGCGCAGCTGGCCCGTGCACAGGCCATCGCCGACAGCGGCCAGCAGGGACAGGCGCGCTACGGCGACAGTGCGACCGTGGGTGCGGGCCTGCCGCTGCTGAGCAGCCTGCGCGCGCTGGTTGCCGGTGGCGACCGCATCCACCGCGTGGAGGGCGTGCTGTCCGGCTCGCTGGCGTGGCTGTTTCACCACTACGATGGCCAGCGTCCGTTTTCGGCGTGGGTGCGGGAGGCGGCCGAGGCCGGCTACACCGAGCCGGATCCGCGCGTGGATCTTTCCGGCGAGGACGTCCGTCGCAAGCTGTTGATCCTGGCGCGCGCCAGCGGCAGTGCGCTGCGCGCCGAGCAGGTGCAGGTCGCCTCGCTGGTGCCGCAGGCGCTGGCCGCGCTGTCGCCGGCGGACGCCCTGGCCCAGCTCTCGCTGCTGGATGCGCCGCTGCAGCAGGCCTGGCAGCAGGCCAATGCGCAGGGCGGGTGCCTGTGTTTCGTGGGCGGCTTCGATCACGCCGGTGCCTCGGTGGGCCTGCGGGTGCTGCCGCGGGACCATCCGCTGGCCGGCGGTGCCCAGACCGACAACCGGGTCGCGATCCACAGCGACCGGTATCACGCCCAGCCGCTGGTGATCCAGGGGCCGGGCGCCGGGGCGGAGGTCACCGCCGCGGCATTGCTGGACGACGTGCTGGCGATCGTGCGGCGTTGAATGCGCCGCGCGATCGGCGGCTCAGTCGTGCCGCGACAGGGCCTTCAGCAGCGCCGCATTGAAGCGGGCCGGGTCCTGCACCTGCGGCGAATGGCCCAGATCCTCGAAGCTGACCAGCGTGGCGCCCGGAATCGCGGCGGCCGCGGCCTTGCCCAGCGCCGGGTAATTGCCCAGCGTTGCTTTCAGGGCCGGTGGTGCCAGATCACGGCCGATCGCGGTGCGGTCGGTCTGGCCGATGAACAACGTGGTTGGCACCTTCAGCGCGGGAAGTTCATGCACCACCGGCTGGTTGAACACCATGTCCGAGGTCAGCGCCTGGCTCCACGCTACCGCCTGCTTGCCGGGGCCGTCGTACATGCGCGACTGCATGCGCACCCACTGCTCGTACTCGGGCTTCCACTGGCCGTTGTAATACACATCCAGCTGGTACTTCTTGATGCTGTCGAAGCTGGTTTTCAGTTCCCCGGCATACCAGGCATCGATACTGCGCCACGGCACGCCCTTGGCCTTCCAGTCTTCCAGCCCGATCGGGTTCACCAGCGACAGGCTGAGCGTGCGCTGCGGGTACATCAGCGCGAAGCGTGCCGCGAGCATGCCCCCCATCGAGTGGCCGACGATGTGCAGCCTGCCGTCGGCATGGCCCAGGTGCTCCAGCAATGCCTCGGTGTTGGCGGCCAGCTGGCCGAACGAATACTGGTAGCGCTCGGGTTTGCTGGATTTGCAGAACCCGATCTGGTCCGGCGCGATCACCCGGTAGCCGGCCGCGCTCAGCGCCGCGATGGTGTCCTTCCAGGTGGCCGCGCAGAAATTCTTGCCGTGCAGCAGTACGATCGTGCCGGCAAACCCCTTGCCACCGGCGGGCACGTCGATATAGGCCATTTCCAGCGGCTGGCGCTGGGATTCGAACCGGAAGATCTTCACCGGGTACGGGTAATCGAAGCCTTCCAGCCGGGGTCCGTAGGTATCGGCGGCAAGGGTGGTCAGCGGCAGGCAGGCGAGCAGGGCGGCGGCCAGGATGCGCATGGCGGTCTCCGTTGGGGGAGACCCGACTTTACTGGACGCAGCCGGCCGCTGCCGGGATCAGCACTCGATGACGTTCACTGCCAGCCCGCCGCGGCTGGTTTCCTTGTACTTGTCCTGCATGTCGCGGCCGGTATCGCGCATGGTCTTGATCACCTTGTCCAGCGAGACCTTGTGCTTGCCGTCGCCGCGCATCGCCATGCGCGAGGCGTTGATCGCCTTGACCGCGCCCATGGCGTTGCGCTCGATGCAGGGGATCTGGACCAGGCCGCCGATCGGGTCGCAGGTCAGGCCGAGGTTGTGTTCCATGCCGATCTCGGCGGCGTTCTCGATCTGGCTCGGGTTGCCGCCCAGCGCGGCGACCAGCCCGCCGGCGGCCATCGAGCAGGCCACGCCCACTTCACCCTGGCAGCCTACTTCGGCACCGGAGATCGAGGCGTTTTCCTTGTACAGGATGCCGATCGCGGCCGAGGTCAGCAGGAAATCGAACACGCGCTGCTCGTTGGCGCCGGGGCAGAACCGGTCGAAATAATGCAGCACGGCCGGCAGGACGCCCGCCGCGCCGTTGGTCGGGGCGGTGACCACGCGGCCGCCGGCGGCGTTTTCTTCGTTCACGGCCAGTGCGTACAGGTTGACCCAGTCCAGCGTGGTCAGCGGATCGCGCATCGCCGCTTCCGGCTTGGAGGACAGCTCGCGGTACAGCGCCGGGGCGCGGCGCGAGACGTGCAGGCCACCGGGCAGGGTGCCTTCCTGGCGGATGCCGCGCGCCACGCAGGCCTGCATCGCGCTCCAGATCTCGCGCAGGCTGTCGCGGATCTCATCCTCGGTGCGCCAGCATTTCTCGTTCTCGAACATCATCTGCGCAATGCTCAGGCCGCTGCGCGCGGTCTGTGCGAGCAGCTCATCGCCACTCTTGAACGGGTAGGGCAGAGGGGTTTCATCCGGCACGATGCGGTCATCGGCCGCGTCGTCCTGGTTGACCACGAAGCCGCCGCCCACGGAGTAGTAATCACGCGTGGCGATGACCTGGTCGTCGGCATCGTAGGCGGTGAAGCGCATGCCGTTGGTGTGGTACGGCAGTTTCTGGCGCTTGTTCAGGCCCAGGTCGCGCTTCTCGTCGAAGGCGATCTCATGCTGGCCCATCAACTGGATCCGCTTGCTGCTGCGGATCCGCTCGAGCGTGGTCGGAATGATGTCCGGATCGATCAGGTTCGGGCGCTGGCCTTCCAGGCCCAGCAGCACGGCCTTGTCGGTGCCGTGGCCGCGGCCGGTCAGCGCCAGCGAACCGTAGACATCGGCACGGATGCGCACCACGTCCTGCAGCCGACCCGGATCCAGCAGCCAGCGGTGCACGAAGCGTTCGGCGGCCTTCATCGGTCCTACGGTGTGCGAGGAACTCGGGCCAATGCCGATCTTGAAAACGTCGAACGTGCTGACAGCCATGATTGCCAAACTGCGGGTATCGGATGGAGCGCTATTCTATGCGCTTCGTGCCGCGGGCTCTGGCTGCGGCGCAACATTTCCCAAGGCGGGTGGGCCGGTGTTTACCTTGTTCCAGCGTGACGACTGCCATCTGTGCGACCAGGCGCTGGCCGTGCTGGCGCAGGCCCGGGTACCGGGTCTGGAGAGCGTGTTCATCGACGACGATGCGGGGCTGGAGGCCCGCTACGGCCTGCGTGTGCCGGTTCTGCGCGATGCGCGGGGCCGGGAGCTGGACTGGCCGTTCGATGTGGCCCGGGTGGCCGAATGGCTCCGGCCGGGGCAAGCGGCGAGCGCCTGACGGCGCCCGCCACCGCGCGGGTGTTACTTCGCCTTGAACACGACCTTGGTGCTGATCGCCGTTTCATTGGGAATGGTCTTGGTATCGGCCCAGTCGCCGCCGCCCACGCCGAAGTCCAGGCGCTTGACCGTGGCCTTGCCGCTCAGCACCGGCTGCGCACCCGGCGCCCAGGTGAAGGTCAGCGTGACCGGCTTGCTGACCCCGCGCAGTTCCAGCGTGCCATCGGCCGCGTACTGGTTGTTGCCCAACGAGCGGAACGTGGTGGCGCTGTACTTGGCCTGGGCGAATTTGCCGACGTTGAAGAAGTCCGCGCCCTGCAGCGTGGAATCGCGATCGCTGTTGCCGCTGCGGGCGCTGGCCAGCGGGATGGTGACCTCCAGTTTCGCCTCTTCCAGCTTGGCCGGATCGAAGCTCAGGCGCGTATCAAACCCCGGGAACGTGCCGGAAAACACTTCGCCGTCGTACTTGGTGGCAAAGGCCAGCACCGAGCCGGGTGCCTGTACGTACTCGGCGGCCAGCACCGGGGCGGTGGCCATCAGGCCGGCCAGGGCGGCGGCGACGGCGGCGGGGGAGGTGAGCTTGATGTTCATGGTCCATCCTTCTGGGGAGAGGCAAGCCAGCGCTGCGGGAGCATGCGCGCAAGCGTGGCATCGCGTTGGTAAAAATGGTGGTAAAGCGCGGCACCGGCATGGGCGACCACGACCGCGATCAGCAGCCAGAAGCCCCATTCGTGGATGGCGTGGGAGACCTGGGTGAGCTGCGGGTCCGGCGCGCTGAGCTTGGGCACATCCACCAGCCCGAACCAGCGGAACGGGCGCAGCCCGCTGGCCGAGTCATACAGCCAGCCGGAAAGGGGGATGCCGAACATCAGCACGTACAGCAGCCAGTGCGTGGCCGAGGCGATGCGTTCCTGCCAGGTCGGCGTGCCGGGAACGGGCTCGGGGGCACCGGCGTACAGGCGCCAGCCGAGCCGGAAGGCCACCAGCGCCAGCACCGTGATGCCGATCGACTTGTGCATCGTGTAGACCCAGAAATACTTCGGCGTCCTGGGCAGTTCGCCCATCACCAGGCCGACCACGCCCAGGGCGAGGATCAGCAGCGCGATCAGCCAGTGCAGGGATTTGCTGACGCCTCCCCAACGGGTGGCGGTGTTGGTGGCAGTCATGGCGTGGTCTCCTGGACCGGCTGTGCGGGGGGATGGGGTGCGGTGGCCGGCGGCGCGTCGTCGGTGGCCGGCGCGTCCTGCGGATCGGCGGCGCTGCGGTCGCGCACGGCCTCGGCTTCGATGCGCAGTTCCACCTCATCGCCGATCATCGATGTCCATCCATCCACGCCGAAGGCGCTGCGGCTGAGCGTTGCCGTGGCCGAGAACCCGGCCGTGCGCCGGAACGGTGGCAGCGGATGGCGCTTGAGCGCGTTGAGGGTGACGTCCAGCTTGACCTCGGCCGTCACGCCGCGCACGGTCAGCAGGCCGATGACCCGGGCGTGGGTGGCATCGATCGGTTCAACGCGGGTCGAGACGAACCGCGCCGTGGGGAAGCGTTCGCCGTCGAGCAGGTTGCGCGCCAGCGTGGCGGTGTTCCATTTGGCATCGCCCAGGTCCAGCCGGTTCAGCGGCACGCTGACCTCGAGCCGGGCGGCCGGCCAGTCTTCGGGATCGAACACGAGCACGCCTTCGCTGCCGGACACGGTCCCCAGCGCATTGGAGAACCCGGCATGTTCCACCGCGAACATCACGCGGGTATGCACCGGGTCCAGTCGATAGGTATCCGGGGCGGCCCAGGCCGCGGGCACGGTGGTCGACAGCAGCAGGGCAAGAATCAGGCGCTTGTGCATGGCACGCGCTCCAGGAAGACATGCGCCGATCATACGCACAGCCCCGCGAGGAGAAGCACGCCACCGCTGCAACAGACCGTGGTGCTGCCCGGGACAGCGTGCCGGCGCGCGGCGGTCGGCAGGTGCTACAGACGGCAACAGCGCGTTCCAGCCGTGCATGCGCACGCCGGGGCGGACGCCGCCGCGACCGCTGTGTGACAATCCACGGCAACAGGGAGATCCGGATCGATGAGCACGCGCCATTGGCGGGCCGGCATCGTACTGCTGGCGTTGTTGCTGTGCGCAGCGTCATCGGTTGCGTGGGCCACAGGGACATCGGCTGAAACACCGCGCCTGCGCCGTCTGGGTGCCGCCGAAGGCATGCCTTCGCGCATGGTGCTGGCGCTGGCCCAGGATCGCCAGGGATACGTATGGGCCGGGACCGATGACGGGCTGGCGCGCGTGGACGGCGTCGGCCTGCGGGTCTGGCGCAATGAACCCGAGGATCCCGATTCGCTGCCCGGCAATGAAGTGGAAACCCTGCTGGTGGATCCGCTGGACCGGGTCTGGGTCGGCAGCAACGGCGCCGGCCTGAGCATGCTCGGGCCCGATCGTCGCGCCTTCGTCCGCTTCCCTGAACTCAACGAAGCCTGCGAAGGCCAGTTCTGGGCACTGGCGTACACGGCCGGTTCGCTGTGGATCGGCACCAACCAGCACGGGCTGTGCCGGCGCAGCGAAGACGGCACGCTGCGCCGCTACCAGGCCGATCCGGGCGACCCGGGCAGCCTGCCCGACAACACCATCTACAGCATGCTGGCCGACCCGCAGGGCCGGATCTGGATCGGCACCGCCAAGGGCGTGGCGCGCTGGGACGGTGACCGGTTCACCCGCATCGCGCCCGCGCTGTTGGGCGACAAGAGCGTCTTCCGGCTGACCCGCGAGCCCGATGGCACGGTCTGGGCCGGCACCGAAGGCGGCCTGTTCCGGATCGGTGCGGACGACCAGGCGCACGCGGCGCCGTGGCAGTTGAGCGCCGACGTGCGCGCCGCGACCGTGGTGCACGACCGCAACGGCGGCTACTGGCTGGGTACCGCCGATGGCCTGTACCGCGGCGATGGCAGCGCGGTGCGGCTGCTTGACGGCGATGCAGGCAGTGGCTTCCTGACCGCGCGCAGCGGCGTGCTGGACATGCTGCAGGACCATGAAGGCGGGCTGTGGGTGGCGATGCTGACCCAGGGGCTGGCGTATCTGCCGCCGGACTGGAAACGCTTCTCCAGCTGGTACCAGCTCGAGGGCAAGCCGCTGGACAGTGCCTACCTGCTGGGCGCGGCCGCGGCAGGGGAGAGCTTCTACATCGCCGGCGCGCACGGCCTGTACCAGCTCGATGGCGAGGGTCGCCTGCGCCAGATCGCCGATGAAAAAAAGATCGGCTCAGGTGCGGCGTGGTCGTTGTCGCCGCGCGCCGATGGCGCGGTGTGGATCGGGCGGGCCGGGCGCCTGAACCTGTACCAGCCGGCCACCGGCGAACTGCGCGAGTGGAAGATCGGCGGTGGCGCCGATCTTCGCCAGCGTATCGATCTGATCCGGCAGGCACCCGATGGCGAGGTGTGGCTGTCGATCATGAATTTCGGCATCCAGCGCCGCGACGCGCAGGGGCGGGTGCTCGATACGGTGCGCAGCGATGCGCACCGCGGGCTGACCGATACGCCGGTCGAACAGATGCTGTTCGATGCGCGCGGCCAGTTGTGGGTGATGGGCGACATGGGGCTGCTGCGCTGGCAGCAGGATCGGTTCGCGCAGGTACCGGGTGTGTCGCGGGGCATCATCTTCGACCTGGCCTGGGACGGGCCCGACACGGTCTGGCTGGCGCGCCAGGGCGCGCTGGAGCGCTATCAGTGGGACGGGCTGAGCATGACCCTGCGCGAGCGCGTCGGGTCGGCCCAGGGCATGCCGCCGGTCGCGCTGGGCGGGCTGGTGCTGGGCCGGCACGGGCAGGTCTGGGCGACCAGCCCGCGCGGCCTGATCCGCTGGGAGGGCGGCACCCGCCGGCTGCGTGTGTTCGGTGAACGCGATGGATTGCCGGATGCGGAGTTCAGCAACCGCCCGCCGGTGCAGGCCGACGACGGGCGGGTATTGGCGGTGACCGCGACGGGCCTGCTCGGTTTCGATCCGGATGCGCCGGATATCGCGCTTCCCCCCTCGCAGCTGGTGATCGACAGCGTCCAGGTGCGCCGCGACGATGCGCAGGGCCAGCAGTCGCTGCCGGTCACTGCGCCGATCGTGCTGGGGCCGCGCGACCGCGATCTGATCATCGCAGCGCGACTGCTTTCCTTCGCCAATCCGCAGGGCAACCGCTATCGCTATCGCGTGGACGGCTACGACCAGGACTGGGTCATGCAGGCCGCCACCGGCGAACGCCTGTTGTCGCGCCTGCCATCGGGCGAGTACCGCATCGAGGTCCAGGCGGCCACGCCGCAGGGCGACTGGACGGCCGCGCAGTCGCTCGCCCTCCAGGTGCGGCCACCGTGGTGGCGCAGCAGCGCGGCGATCGTCGGCTACGTCCTGCTGGGCCTGCTGCTGGTGGCCACCGTGGCCTGGACCGCGCGTGCGCGATTGCGCCGCCGCCAGCAATGGCAGCTCACCCTGCACAAGCAGCAGCTGGCCGAACAGGCCTCGCAGGCGAAGAGCCGGTTCCTGGCCACGCTCGGGCATGAGGTACGCACGCCGATGACCGGCGTGCTGGGCATGAGCGAGCTGTTGCTGGCGACCCCGCTGGACGAGGTGCAGCAGGGCTACGCCGCGTCGATCCAGCATGCCGGTACGCATCTGCTGCGCCTGGTCAACGACGCGCTGGATCTGGCCCGGATCGAGGCCGGGCGCCTGGAGCTGGATCTGCGGCCCTTTGACCTGGCCCTGCTGCTGGAACAGGTGCAGAGTCTGATGGAACCGATGGCGCACCAGCGTGGGCTGGCCTTCGAGCGCAGCTTCGACCTGCCGGGACCGGTGCAGCTCAGCGGCGATGAAATGCGCGTACGGCAGATTCTGATGAACCTGCTGGGCAATGCCATCAAGTTCACCGAGCGCGGCCATGTAGGTCTCGCCGCGGAGTTGCGTCCCGATGGCCTTGGCGTTGTGTTCGTGGTGTCCGATACCGGCCCGGGCATCAACCAGGACCAGCAGGAACGGCTGTTCCATCGGTTCGAACAGGCCGACGGGCCACGCACCGCATCGCGCTACGGCGGCAGCGGGCTGGGCCTGGCGATCTGCCAGGAACTGACGGTGGCGATGGGTGGCCAGATCGCGATCGAGAGCCAGCCGGGGCAGGGCGCGCGCTTCCGCGTGGCGCTGCCGTTGCCGTGGACCCGGCGGCCGTCCGCTGCCGCCCCGTCACCCGGCCAGGGCCTGCGCGTGCAGCTGCCACCGCTGCGGATCCTGCTGGTGGAAGACGATGGCACCGTGGCCGATGTCATCAGTGGTCTGCTGCGGACCCGGGGCCACGAAGTGGTGCATGTGGTGCACGGGCTGGCCGCGCTGGCGGAGATGTCGGCGGGCACGTTCGATGTGGGTCTGCTTGATCTGGACCTGCCGGCGCTGGACGGCATCGCCATCGCCGGACAGTTGCGCGCGATGGGCTATGAACTGCCGTTGATCGCGGTCACCGCACGCTCGGATGCGTATGCCGAACAGCAGGTCCTGGCGGCCGGATTCGACGGATTCCTGCGCAAGCCGGTGACCGGTGACATGCTGGTCAACGCGATCGCGCAGGCCCGCGCGGCGGCGTCGCGGTAGCCGGTGTCGCGTGCCGGCGCGCACGTGAAAGCGGCCGGTCGCGACACGCGTCGGCTGGCAGATTGAGCGTGCATTTCGATTCGCGCATTGCGATGCAAACTTTGACTTGCCGTGATGTGACTGCGGTTCATCCGGGCGCGTAAACGGGGCGCGCCACCGCCGTACCCTTGCGCATGATGAGACGGGCAAGGTCTGGCTGAGTGGTGTGTGTGCGTCCCGGGGGCTCCGCCCGCTGGGGCGGGATGCGGGCGTTCATTGCGATCGTCGCGATCCTGCTCGCCAGCACCGCCATGGCCGATGTCCTGCTGCTGCCGCGGCCGCGCCTGCTGGGCCAGGCCGAGGGACTGGGCGCGCCGGTGATCCGTGGGATGGCCGAAGACCGCGCCGGCTATCTGTGGCTGGCCGGCAACGATGGTCTCCTGCGCTTCGATGGCCATCGCATGCGCGCCTGGCGCGGGGAGCACGGCCTGCCGGATCCGGATCTGCGCGCGGTGCACATCGATGCGCTGGACCGGCTCTGGGTGGCGACGGCCACGCAGGGGCTGCTGAGGATGAGCGATGACCGCAGCCGCTTCCTGGCGCTGGAGCCCGGCAGCGGGGCGCTGCCGCCGCTGACCGGCATCCGTCACCTCGCCAGCGATCGGCATGGGTGGCTGTGGGTGGGAACCCAGGCCGACGGCCTGTACCAGCGCGATCCGCAGGGCCGCTGGCGTGGGGTGCCGCTGTGGCGCGACGGGCGGCCGATTCGGCAGGTCACCGCGCTGGCCACCGATACGCAGGGCCAGCTCTGGATCGGTACACCGCAGGGCATGGCGCGCCGCAGCGCCGGTACGACGCACTGGCTGCCCGAGGCCGGGACAGGCGACCGCGCCGTTCTGACCCTGTGGCCGGACCCGCAGGGCGGGGTGTGGGCGCAGACGGTGTCTGGCACTGTGCGCTGGTCCGGAGACGGGCGCGCCCTGCCGGGCGTCGACGCAGCGGCGATGCCGGTGCTGCGCAGCACCGAAGGCGACCTGTGGTTGCGCGGTCCGCGAGGCCTGATGCGTCAGCCACCCGGGCAGACGGCACAGCCGGTTGCCCTGCAGCACGGCGGTGGGGACGGCAACGCAGCGCACCCGGTGCAGCTGGGCCTGCAGGACCGGCAGGGCGGGTTGTGGTTCGCCGGTCGCGATCACGGTCTGTGGCATCTGCCGTGGCGCTGGCGACAGTTCACGGCGTTGGCCGCCGCCGGGCCGGGAGCGCCCGGTCATGGGGGTGGCCACGTCGTACATGCACTGGCCGCTGCCGGCGATGGGCGGGTCTGGATCGATGTCGGCACCGGTGATCTGCACGCGCTGGACCCGCGCGATGGCAGCCGGCGCATCCACCCCGCTGCGGCAGCGGCAGGCGCGGAGGGCCTGCACGCTGCGATGGTGGAAGACCGCCTTGGCCAGCTCTGGGCGATCCGCGGCGACACCTTGACGCGCTACGCACCTTCCACACGTCGGCGCCGGCGCTGGGCGCTCGGCCTGCCGCGTGGCGCAGGCGAGGTCAGTCTGCATGCCTGCGCAGACGATACGGTGTGGCTGGCACGCCGCGATCGACTGCAACGGCGCAGCCTGGACGGCGCGCTCGGCCTGTCGGCAGCCCCCGAGACGCTCGGCCTGTTGCCGGGCAGCGGCGCACCGGTGCTTGCATGCAGCGACCAGGCGGGTCTGTGGGCGGCGGATCGCACCGGGATCAAACGCTGGCTGCCGGCGCAGCAGCGCTTTGCGGCGGTGCCCGGTGGCGCGCGCGACGCCGCCGCGGCGATTGCCCACGCAGGCGACGGCACGCTGTGGGTGAGCAGTGCAGGCGCACTACGACGTTACCGCTGGGATGGGCAGCGCCTGCACCTGCTGCAGCACATTGGCGCCGCAGCGGGTTATCCGCAGCGGCACGCCGCGGCCTTGGCGGTGGATGATCGCGGCGTGGCGTGGGCGGGAGATGCGCGCGGCCTGATCCGCGCAGACCCGCATACGGGCAGCGTGCGCCTGTTGGGGAGCGCCGATGGCCTGCCGATGCAGGCGGTCCTGCGCAACGGCCTGATCCGCCTGGGCACCGGCGTGATGGCCGCGAGCGTCCACGAAGGGGCGGTGCTGGTGTTCGATCCGGAGAACGTGGTCGATCCGCCGCAGGCCACCGGCCTGGTGGTGCACGCGCTCAGCACGCGGCGGGGCGATCGCGTGCTGCGCCTGCCGGTGACCGACACACCCATGCCGCTCACCACCGCGGATCGGGACATCCGGATCTCAGCACGCCTGCTGGGGATGTCCGATCCGGAGCGGGTGCGCTACCGCTTCCGCCTGCGCGGCCTGGAACCCGACTGGACGGACGCCGACGCAGCCGGCCAGCGTGTGCTGCCCCGGCTGCCGGCGGGCACGCACGTGCTGGAGATCCAGGCCCGCCGCGGCAACACCGCCTGGTCATCGACGCGGCAGCTGCCACTGCAGGTGGTGGCGCAGGGGTGGCACACGCGCACCGGTCGCGCTGTGGCCGGCGTGCTCGCAGTGGCGTTCGTGCTGGCCGTGGCGCGCAGCATCAACGCGCGCACGCGCCAGCGCCGCGCGCGGCGCCGGTTGCGCGCGGCGCAGCAGGCGATGGAACAGGCCTCGGCGCAGCGCACGCGTTTCCTGCAGCGCCTGGTGCGGAAGATCCGGGTGCCGATGACGGCGGTTCTTGGCTGGACCGAACTGCTGCTGCTGCAACGCACACCGGCCGCCTGCCAGGCGCAGCTCGGCGCGGTGCAGCAGGCCGGCGAACACCTGCTGCGGCTGATGGAGGATGCGCTGGACATGGCGCGGATTGAATCCGGTCAGCTGCACCTGGAACTGGCACCGTTCGCGCTGGAGCCGCTGCTTGAGCAGGTCCACGCGCTGCTGCTGCCGGTGGCGCAGGGCAAGCCGGTGCAGTTGCAGTGGCACAGCGACCTGCCGGCCGGCAGCGCATTTATGGGGGATGCGCGGCGGTTGCGCCAGATCCTGTTGAACCTGCTGGGCAATGCGTTGAAGTTCACCGCGCAGGGGCGCGTGCAGGTCCTGGCCGAACGGCGCGCGAGCGGCAGCGGGCTGCTGCTGCACGTGCGCGATACCGGTCCGGGCATGACGGCGGCGCAATGCCGGCGGCTGTTCCAGCGGTTCGAACAGGCCGAGGGCGCGGACACCGCGGCGCGGTATGGGGGCAGCGGCCTGGGTCTGGCGATATCGCGCGAACTGGCGCAGGCCATGGGCGGGGATATCGCCGTGGAGAGCGTCCCGGGCCAAGGCAGCTGCTTCACCGTGACACTGCCGCTGCACGATGCGCGGCTTCCGCCGGGCCCGGCGCCGGGCAGTGCACATGCGCGGATCGCGCCCGCCCGCCGGCAGCGGATCCTGTTGCTGCTGCCCGCCGGGCCGGTGGCCGAGGTGCTTGCGGCGCAGCTGACCGCGTTGGGGCATGCGGTGGTGCACGCGGCCGATGCGGTCGCCGCCGCGCAGGCGCGCGCGCAGAGCGGCTGGACACTGGTGGTCGCCGACCCCGAACGCCGTGGCCGCCGTGGGCGTCGCCCTGCGCATCCCTCGTTGGATTGGCCGGGCGTACCGCGGCTGGCGGTGACAGCGCGCGCCGACGCGGCGGCCGAACGCGATGCGCTGGCCGCCGGGTTCACGCTGTTCCTGCGGCTGCCGGTGTCGCGCCAGCAGCTTGCCGATGTGATCGCCCGCGTGGCGGCGGCGCGGTGAGCAACCGGCTGCGGTGCATACGGGGCCTGCTGATGGCAGGCATGATCGTGCTGGGCCTGGGCGCGCCCGGCATCGCCCGGGCAGCGCCGCTCGGCGTGCGCATCACCACCGCCGATGGCCTGCCGTCCAATCAGGTCAACGGCCTCGTCCAGGATCGCCAGGGCATGATCTGGCTGGCCACGGCCGATGGCTTGGCACGTGACGATGGCAGTGGCTTCCGGGTGTGGCGCACCGAACACGGGCTGCCGGACAACGCGCTGCTCAGCCTCGCGCTGGACGCGCACGACCAGCTCTGGATCGGTACCGCAGGCGGGCACGTGGTGCGGCTCTCGGCCGACCGGCAGCGGTTCGTGACGTGGGCCGGTCCGTTGGCGCGCGCGATCGGTACCAGTGCGGTGCAGGCCCTGCTCCCACGGGCGGATGGCACGCTGTGGGTCGGCACCCGCGAGCGGGGGCTGGTGCGGCTCGCTGCCGATGGCACGGTGCGCCGGTTCCTGCCCGGTGCCACGCAGCGCGGCCTCCCCTCGGCGCGGATCGAGGTGCTCGCCGAGGGGGCGCAGGGAGACATCTGGATCGGCACGGCGGCGGGCCTGGCACGTTGGGACGGCGAAGGCATCCGCCGCCCGTTCCCCGTCGATCACGACGCGCCGACGGTCACCGCGCTGGCGCTGGATGCGCAGGGCTCGGTTTACGCCGGTAGCGCGCGCGGCACCCGGGTCAGCGCCGCGTCGGCGCGGGGACAGGCGCCGGCACGCTGGGTGGCCGGTCAATTGCTTGGCCCGGGCGACGGCGGTCATTGGTATGCCCAGGGCGCGCACCTGTGGTGGCAGGAGGCGCACACAGATGCACGCTATCCGTTGCAGCTCCCGCTGCTGGAGAGCGGCCTGGCGCCCCGGATCCAGCGGGCGGTGCAGGACCGCCACGGGCGGACTTGGCTGCTGAGTGCGCACCTGGGCGTCTGGCAGCTCGGGCCGAAGTGGCGGCAGCTGGAGCGGGCTGAACCTGGGACCCCAGCACCGCAGGCGCGCGGCACCGCGCTTGCCAGGGCACGCGATGGCGGCGCCTGGCGCGCTGCGGCCGGCCGGCTGCAGCAGCTGCGGTACGCCGCCGCCGGGCCATCGCGCAGCTGGACCTACCGGCACGAGGATGCGGGCGACAGTGCACCGGCTGTGACCGAGGACGGAGAAGGCAGGGTCTGGATCGCCGCAGGGCGCTGGTTGACGCGGATCGATCCACGCGGCGGCCGGCCGCGCGCCTGGCCGATCGTGCCCGCGCCCATCGCACAGCACGGTGCGCCATCGGCGCTGCGTGCGTGCGGTACCGATCGACTGTGGCGGCTCGCGCCGGATGCGTTCGAACAGCGTGACCTGGCCGGCGCGGTGCTGGGGCGCTGGACGCACGCTGCGGTTGGCCTGCAGCCCGGCGAAGCGGCACTGGGCCTGCAGTGCACGGCCGACGGCAGCGTGTGGGTCGGCGACGGCGCGGGACTGAAGCGCTGGGATGCGTTGCGCGCCCGGTTCGTGTTCGTGCCGGGTGCGCCGCGCGGGGCGATCGGCGCGCTGCATGTCGATGACCGGGATCGACTCTGGGTGGCGACGCTGGGGGGGCTTGCCGGTCTGCAGTGGCGCGGCGGGACGCTGCAGGCGTTCAGTCGCCTGGGGCGTGCACAGGCCCTGCCGTACCTGATGCCGCACGCGCTGACGACGGCGGGCGATGGGTCGGTATGGATGACCACGCCGCGCGGACTGACCCGCGTGCACTGGCAGGCGCGCAACGTGCGCGTGTTCGGTGTGGAGGACGGGCTGCCGCCGCTGGTGTTCGGCCGGCAGCTGATCGATCTCGGCGCGCGACTGCTCGCGCTGGATGATGCTGGCGGCGCGTGGTGGATCGACGCTGCCGGCATGCACGCAGCGCAGGCGGCGCCGGAGCTGCTGATCAGCGAACTGCATGTCCGCCGTGGCGGTCGCGCGATCGAACTGCCGGTGACCCTGCCGTTGCAGGTGACCACCGAGGATCGCGATATCCAGCTCGCCGCGCGCCGCATCGCCGCCGATGGACCGGCCGTGCGGTGGCGGTTCCGTCTGCAGGGTCTCGATCCGGACTGGGTGGGCGCTGGCGAACGCGGTACGCGCACGTTCTCGCGGCTGCCAGCGGGCCGGCACGTGCTGGAATTCCAGGCCCGCGGCACGGATGGGCGCTGGTCGCCGCGGCAGCAGGTCACGCTGCAGGTACGCCGCACCGGCGCAGCGCACCCGGCCGCGCGCGTGCTGCAGTGTCTGGGCCTGCTGTTGTGTGCCGCAGGCGTGGTGATCGCCGCGCGCTGCGGAGGGCGACGGCGCCTGGCGCGGCGCGAAGGCGCGGAACGCATGCGCTACGCCGAGCAGGCGGCCGAGGCGAAGGCCCGGTTCCTGGCGACGTTGGGGCATGAAGTGCGCACGCCTCTGACCGGGGTGCTCGGCATGAGCGAACTGCTGCTGGCCGCGCCGCTGTCGCCCACGCAGCGCGAGCAGGTGCAGCGTGTGCAGCAGGGCGGGCGACAGCTGCTGGCGGTGGTCGATGCTGCGCTGGATACCGCGCGGCAGGAGGCCGGGCGGGTCGCACTGCAGGCGCGTTGTTTTGCGCCGTGCGCGCTGGTGCACACGCTGCAGGCGGCGCATGCCCCGGTGCTGGCAGACCGCGGCTGCGTGCTGGCGTGTCGCGTGCATCTGCCCGCCAGCGCGCAGTGCCGGGGCGACCCGGCGCGCCTGGGCGAGGCCCTCGCGGCCCTGCTGGATACGCTGGCCGCGCAGACCGGCACGGCCGCCATCGGCGTGCAGGCGTGGTCGTTGCCCGGGCGCTCGGGGCTGCTGCTGGAGGCGACCGCCGCGCCCGGGCCATGGCCGTTGCCCGGTGACGCCGCACTGCTCACCGCGCTGGCGCCGAGCACGGCGCTGCTGGCGGCGATGCAGGGGCGGCTGCGCCTGCTGGCCCATGCCGACGGAACGCAGCAGGTGCTGGTCAGCCTGCCACTGGCGTGGACGGTCACGCCGCCGCCGAGCGGGCCGTTGCGGATCCTGCTGGTGCAGCACGATGCGGCCGACACTGCGCGGATCACCCCGCTGCTGACCCGGCGCGGGCATGCGGTGCGGCATGCGGGCCATGCACTCGCGGCGTTGACGCAGCTGTCGCGCGCTGCGGTCGACCTGATCGTGCTGGATGCGGATCTGCCCGGCATGGACGGGGTCATGCTGTTGCAGCTGCTGCGCCAGCAGGCGCACCGGATGCCCGCACTGGTGCTGGACCGGCACGCTGATCCGGCACTGGGCGCGCGCGTCATGGCCGCCGGCGGGGCCGGCGTGCTGCGGCTGCCGCTGGAGGGCGCCGCCCTGGACAGCGCGATTGCCGAGGCCGTGCGCGGCTGAGCGTTTCGCTCCCGGCAAGGGGGCGGGTATGCTGGGTGCATTGCGGGCCAGCGCGACCGCCGTGGCCAGTCCCTGGTTGCGGCCGGGCTGGGGGGACCGCACCGCCGGGGCCTTGGCGGGAAACGACCGACAGATCCGGGAGATCCAGTGGTGGTGCGTGCGCTGTGGCCGTGGTTGATCGGCCTGTGTTTGTTCTGGCCGGCGATCGCCGCGACCCAGCCGGTACCGCCAACGCCGCGGCAGCTCACCGTGTTCGATGGCTTGCCGTCCAATACCGTCAACCGGATGGCCGAGGACCGCTACGGCTACCTGTGGATCGCCACCAACGACGGTCTGGCGCGCTATGACGGCCGTACCTACCGCATCTGGCGTTCCGAAGACGGGCTGCGCGACAACCATGTCTGGAGCGTGCATGTCGATGCGCGCAACCAGCTCTGGATCGGCACCGAGAACGCCGGCCTGGCGATGATGTCCGCCGACCGCCGCGAGATGACCTTCTACGATCGCAGCACCTACCCGGTGATCGGCAGCAACACCGTCTGGAGCATCGCCTCCACGCCGGACGGGGCGCTGTGGTTCGGCACCAACGAAGGCGGGCTGTATCGGCTGGACCGCAGTGGCGAAATCACCCGGTTCATGCCGGAGGAAGGCAATCCGCGCAGCCTTCCCGCTGCCTCGGTCAGCCACCTGGTCACCACGCTCGATGGCAGCCTGTGGGTCGGTACGAAATCCGGCCTGGCACGCTGGACCGGGCAGGATTTCGAACGGGTGGCCGGCGAGCATCTGCCGATGTCGTTGATCAACGGCCTGACCGCCGAGCCGGACGGCAGCCTGTGGATCAGCACGAATGCAGGCGTGGTGGTGCGCCGTCCCGATGGCCATTTCGAATCGGCGCCGTGGAAGGTCAGCGACGGCGATCAGATCCTGGGAATGATGCTGCGCGACGAGCAGGGCGGCTACTGGCTGGATACGCGTTCGGGGCTGGGCCGTGCGTTCGGCGGGCAGTTCCAGCCGGTGCCGCTGTACAGCGCGGTGGCGCGCGGCCAGGTCCGTCCCAACTGGACCGGCGCGTATGAAGACCGCGAGGGCGGGATCTGGCTGGCCAGCACAAACGGGGGCCTGTGGCACCTGCTGCCGCGCTGGTGGCAGTTCTCGGTGTTGTCGCGGCTGGAAGATGACCCGGCCTCGCTGCGCAATGCCTACGTGCTGGGCATGGGCGCCGCCGCCGATGGCGGGGTGTGGACGGTCGGTACGCATGGCGCGCTGGACAAGTTCGACCCGGCCAGCGGCAGGATCGAACAGCATCGCACCTGGGTGGATGGCACCCAGTGGCTGCAATCGGTGCTGGAAGACCCGCGTGGCAACGTCTGGATCGGCTCCTGGGAGGCGCTGCTGCGCTATAAGCCCGGCAGCGGTGCGATCCGGCGTTGGGGCCGCGACGCCGCCGCGGATGCGACCCTGTCCGATGCGATCGCCTCGTTGGCGCTGTGCGACGGCCAGCGGCTGTGGACCGCCACCACCACCGGGCTGCAGCAGCGCGACCTGGACGGGCGGGTGCTGCACCGGATCGCGCAGGGCCATGCCGGCCTGGCCATCGGCCAGGCGCCGCTGGATATCCAGTGCGGGCCGCAGGACCATCTGTGGCTGGCCACGGTACAGGGGCTGCTGCACTGGGTGCCGGCCCGGGCCCGTTTCGAGCCGGTGCCCGGCGCGCCGGTGACCGGCGTGCACGCGTTGGCCATGGGCGGCGACGGCAGTGTGTGGATCTCCGAAGAGGGGCGACTGTCGCACTACCGTTGGATGACCGACCACCTGACGCTGCAGGCGGTGATCGGGCGCGAGAACGGCTACCCGGAGGTCACCGCGACCAGTCTGGTGGTGGACGCGCAGGGCGTGGTCTGGGCGGCGGGCGCCCGCGGCCTGCTGCGCATCGATCCGCAATCGGGCAACGTGCGCCAGTACGGCGTGCATGATGGGTTGCCCAGCCAGGAATTCCGCCGGCGCACCCTCACCCTGGCCGCCAGCGGGCAGATCGTGGGCGGCACCCCGGCCGGCGTGGTGGTGTTCGATCCGGCCCAGGTCAAGCCGGCGACCCGGCGTGCGCCGCTGGTGATCGAACGGGTCGAAGTCCGCCGTGGCGAGCGCATGCTGGACCTGACCCACATTGCGCCGCTGGAAATCGCCGATGGCGACCGCGACCTGCGCATCGTGGCGCGGCTGTTGTCCTTCGCCGATTCGACCTCCAACAGCTACCGCTACCGCTTGGCCGGCTACGACCCGGACTGGGTGGAAGTGGGCCCGGCCGGTGAGCGCCTGTTCTCGCGGTTGTCGCCCGGCCGCTACCGGCTGGAAGTGCAGGCGCGTTCGGCCGATCACGTCTGGTCGCGCGTGCAGGTGCTGGAATTCCGCGTGCTGCCGCCGTGGTGGCGCAGCGCGTCCGGGCTGCTGGTGCTGGTCTCGCTGGGGCTGCTGCTGTTGAGCCTGTTCGCCTGGCTGTACCGGCGCCGGCTCAAGCGCCGGCATGCGTACCAGCTGGCGCTGCACAAGCAGGAGCTGGCCGAACAGGCATCGATGGCCAAGACGCGGTTCCTGGCCAACCTGGGCCACGAGGTGCGCACGCCGATGACCGGCGTGCTGGGCATGAGCGAGCTGTTGCTGTCATCGCCGTTGAACCCGCAGCAGCGCAGCTACACCGAGTCCATCCAGCATGCCGGCGAACACCTGCTGCACCTGGTCAACGATGCGCTGGACCTGGCCCGGATCGAATCGGGCCGGCTGGAACTGCAGGCGCAGCCGTTCCATCTGCAGCGCACGCTCGACGATGTCTGCACGCTGATGTCGGCGCTCGCCGCGCAGAAGCAGCTGCAGTTCGTGGTCGACAACGGCCTGCCGCCGGGCACCTGCACGGTGGGCGATGAAGTGCGCGTGCGCCAGATCCTGCTCAACCTGCTGGGCAATGCGGTGAAGTTCACCCGGCAGGGCGAGGTGCGCCTGGTCGTGCGGGCGATCGCCCCCGAGCGCGGGCTGCACATTGAAGTGGCCGACACCGGCCCGGGCATCAGTACCGACCAGCAGCAGCGGCTGTTCCGGCGTTTCGAACAGGCCGACGGCGCGCGCACGGCCGCGCAGTACGGCGGCAGTGGCCTGGGGCTGGCGATCTGCCGCGAGCTGGCGCTGGCGATGCAGGGCCAGATCGGTGTGCAGAGCCAGCTCGGGGTCGGCACCCGGTTCACGGTGACCCTGCCGCTTGCCCTGCAGCCGGACCTGCCGGGCGCGGTGGGGGCACCAGGCGATGAGGCGTTGCTGCCCAAGCTGCGCATCCTGCTGGTGGAGGATGACCTGACCGTGGCCGAGGTGATCAGCGGGCTGCTGGGGGCGCGTGGCCACGAGGTGGTGCATGCCGAGCACGCCCTGGCCGCGTTGCGCGAAGTCAGCGCCGCGGCATTCGATGTGGGCCTGCTGGACTTGGATCTTCCGGGCCTGGGCGGGGTGGAACTGGCCGAGCACCTGCGCAACCAAGGCTATGAGATGCCCTTGGTCGCGGTCACCGCGCGCACCGATCCGACCGTCGAACAGCAGGTGCGCAAGGCCGGCTTCGCGGTGTTTTTGCGCAAGCCGGTGACCGGCGATCTGCTGATCGAAGCGATCGCCCGCGCGCTGCGCCTGCAGCCCGGCGAGGGCGGCTGAGCGCGGCGGCGGACGGGATTACTCGGCCACTTCCTCGACCTCTCGCGGCGCAGGCCGCGTATCGGGCAGCTGCCAGAAAATCAGCGTGGAGGTCAGCGTGATCGCACCGACGCAGACGAAGGTCGCGTGCAGGGCAGCGGTGGCGCCATGCAGCGCGTCGAGGTGGTCGAAGGCGGCCAGCAGGCTGCCTGCCGCCGCAGCGCCGAACCCGGTGGCCAGCATCATCACCATCGACAGCAGGCTGTTGCCGGGGCTGGCGAAATCGCGGTCGAGGTCGCGCAGGGTCACGGTGTTCATCACGGTGAACTGCAGCGAATTGACCGCGCCGAACAGGGCCAGCTGGATCACCCGCAGCCAGATCGGCTGACCGGGTGTCATCAGGATGAAGCTGGCCATGGCCAGCCCCACCAGCACCGTGTTGACCATCAGCACGCGGCGGTAGCCGAAGCGTTCCACCAGCTTGACCGCATAGCGCTTGGCGACCATGCCGGCGGCGGCCACCGGAATCATCAGCAGGCCCGCGCGCATCGGGCTCATGCCCATGCCGACCTGCAGCAGCAGCGGGATCAGCAGCGGCATGGCGCTGCTGCCGATCCGCGAAAACAGATTGCCCAGGATGCCGATGCGGTAGCTGGGAACATGGAACAGCGCCAGCGAGAACAGCGGGGCGGTGGAATTGGCCGCGTGCAGCCAGTAGCCGACCAGCGCAGCCAGCCCTGCGACCGTCATCAGCATCACCAGCGCATGCGGGGTGCCCATCCCGGAGATGCCATCCAGCGCCAGCGACAGCACCACCATGCCAAAGGCCAGCATCAGGTAGCCGGCCAGATCGAACCGCGTGCGGTGCTCGGCGTAATGGTCGGGCATGATTTTCATCGCCGCGACGTAGCCGAGGATGCCGATCGGCAGGTTGATCAGGAACACCCAGTGCCAGGACGCGACTTCGACCAGCCAGCCGCCCAGCGTCGGCCCGATCAGCGGGCCGATCAGGGCCGGGATGGCGATGAAGCTCATCGCACGCAGGAACTCCTCGCACGGGACCGAGCGCATCACCGCCAGCCGCCCGACCGGCAGCAGCATCGCACCGCCGATGCCCTGCAGCACGCGTGCGGCGACCAGCTGGTGCAGCTGCTGGGCCAGCGCGCAGGCCAGCGAGCCCAAGGTGAACAGGATGATCGCGGCCAGGAAGGTGCGCCGCGTGCCGAAACGGTCCGCGATCCAGCCGGAGGCAGGAATGAAGGTGGCCACCGCGAGCGCATAACTGAACACCACCGACTGCATCTGCAGGGGGCTCTCACCGAGGCTGCGGGCCATGGCGGGCAGGGCGGTGTTGACGATGGTCGAATCCAGCATCTGCATGAAGATCGCCAGCGACACCAGCCACAGCAGGGGCCGGAACGAGGCATAGCTGCCGGTCGTCATCGTGCGTTACCCAGTTCAACGAGGGCGACATGATCGCCGATGGGGGATCAGGATGCGGTAAAGACCGCGTTGTGCACGGCCGGCGCCACGCCCTGCGCAGCGCTGGCCGTACCGGTTCCGTCAGCGCTGGCTGAGCCGGTGCACGGCGTCCACCAGCACGCCGACGTGATCGGGGTTCATGTCCGGCGACATGCCGTGGCCGAGGTTGAAGACGTGGCCCTCGCGCGAACCGCCCGTGCCCTGCGCGTAGCTGTCCAGCACCTGGCCCGCAGCGCGTTCGATGGCTGCCGGGTTGCCGTACAGCGTGGTCGGGTCCAGGTTGCCCTGCAGTGCGACGCGGCCACCGGTGCGGGCTACCGCATCGGCCAGGTCCAGCGTCCAGTCCACGCCCAGGGCATCGGCACCGGTATCGGCCAGCGCCTCCAGGTGCAGGCCGGTGCCCTTCCCGAACAGGATCAGCGGCGTGCGCTGGGCGCCTTCGCCGCGCTCCAGTTCCTGCGCGATGCGGGTCAGGTAGCGCAGCGAGAACTCGCGGTACATCGCCGGGCTGAGCACGCCGCCCCAGGTGTCGAACACCTGCAGCACCTGCGCACCGGCCGCACGCTGCGCGGCCAGGTAGGCGATCACCGCGTCGGTCACCACCGAAAGCAGCTGGTGCAGCGCGGCCGGTTCATTGAGCGCCATCGCCTTGATACGCGCGAAATCCTTGCTGCCGCCGCCTTCCACCATGTAGCAGGCGAGCGTCCAGGGGCTGCCGGAGAAGCCGATCAGCGGCACCTTGCCGTCCAGCTCGCGGCGGATCACGCGCACCGCATCCATCACGTAGCGCAGTTCGGTCTCCATGTCCGGCACGCCCAGCCGGGCGATCGCGGCGGCATCGCGCACCGGGTGGCGGAACTTCGGGCCTTCGCCTTCGACGAAGTACAGCTCCAGCCCCATCGCATCGGGAATGGTCAGGATGTCCGAGAACAGGATCGCCGCATCCAGGTCGAAACGACGCAGCGGCTGCAGGGTGACTTCGCAGGCGATCTCCGGGTTCTTGGCCATCGCCAGGAAGCTGCCGGCCTTGGCGCGGGTGGCGCGGTACTCGGGCAGGTAACGGCCGGCCTGGCGCATCAGCCAGACGGGGGTGCAATCCACCGGTTCGCGGCGCAGGGCGCGCAGCAGGCGATCATGGCGGGAGGGACTGGTCACGTGACGCTTCCTTGGGATCTGGTGGCGCGGGGCCGGTAGGGGATCAGGCGGCGCAGCGGCGGTTCAACGCGCCGCGTCGCTGCTGGTGTAAGTGATGGCGTAGCCACGGTGCAGGTGCGCATCGCGCGCCTTCTCCAGGGCGGCCAGCGCCGGTGCCTGGGCCGGGAACTGCTCGCGCCGCAACTGCGCGCGACCGCCGATCGGGCCGGACTCGCGCAGCAGCTCCCAGCCGCCGAACAGATCCGGCTGCAGGGTCATCTGCAGATAGCGGGCGGGGTCGGTGCCGCAGGCAGGTTGCTCGAGAAAGACGCGCATGCCGGGATTGTAGCGGGATGCGCCGGGAGCGGCCGTGCACGCCGCCGTCGCCGGCTGCGGCAAACCGTCGCAGTTCAGCCTGCGCCCAGCACGCGCAGGACGTCGGCTTCGTCCACATCGGCGACCACCTCGGCCTGGCCGATGCCGCGCCACAGGACCAGGCGCAGGCGGCCGGCGATGTTCTTCTTGTCCAGCCGCATGCGCGCCAGCAGGGCCGCAGGCGCCAGCCCGGCAGGGATTTCCACCGGCAGTTCGAAACGGACCAGCAGCGCGCGCAGCTGCTCGGTGTCCTCGGCGCTGCTCATGCCCAGCTGGGCCGACAGCCGCGCGGCAAGCACCATCCCGACCGCGACCGCTTCACCATGGTTGAGGTTGTCGTTGCCCGGCGCGCCGTAGCCCTGTTCGGTTTCGATCGCGTGGCCAAAGGTGTGGCCCAGGTTCAACAGCGCACGTTCGCCCCGCTCCAGCGGATCACGCGCGACGATGTCGGCCTTGTGTTCGCAGCTGCGCGCGATCGCCTGGGTCAGCGCAGCATCTTCGCCGGCCAGCAGGGCGCGGTGCTCGGCATGCAGCCACTGGAAGAACAGCGGATCGCGGATCGCGCCGTACTTGATCACCTCGGCCAGGCCGGCGCGCAGTTCGCGGGGCGGCAGCGTGCGCAGGGCAGCGGTATCGGCGATCACCGCACGCGGCGGATGGAAGGCGCCGACCAGGTTCTTGCCCTCGGGGATGTCCACCGCGGTCTTGCCGCCGACCGAGGAATCCACCATCGCCAGCAGTGAGGTCGGCAGCTGCACGCAGTCCACGCCGCGCATCCAGCAGGCCGCCGCGAAGCCGGCCAGGTCGCCGGCCACGCCGCCGCCGAGCGCCATCACGCAGGCATCGCGGGTCGCGCCGAGCGCGGCCAGCGCGGTGATCGCCGCGCCGAAGTTGTCCAGGGTCTTGGAGGCTTCGCCGGCCGGCAGCACCAGGTCGCCGATCAGCAGGTCCGGGCGCGCGGCGCGCAGCGCATCCTTCACGCCGGCCAGATACAGCGGCGCGACCGCCGAATCGCTGAGCAGCAGCACGTGGCGGCCACGGACGTGTTCGGCCAGCAGTTCACCCTGGGCGAGCAGGCCCGGGCCGATGCTGATGGTGTAGGGGTGATCGCCTTGCACGGCGACGGTACGGGGGGAGACGGTCATGCGGGGGTGTCCTGTCGCTGCCACTGCGCGGCCAGGCGCAGCACCAGCTGCGCGGTGGCCTCGGCGGGCGTGTAGAGATCGGTATCGACGGTGAGATCGGCCAGGCCGCGGTAAAGCGGATCGCGCAGCGCGGCCATCTCGGTCAGCACGTGTTCGCGGTCGGGCCGCTGCAGCAGGGGCCGGCCGCGGTCGCGGGCCAGCCGCTCCAGCTGGGCGGCAACGCTGACCCGCAGGTAGACCACGAAGCCACGCCGCGCGATCGCGTCGCGGTTGCTGGCATCCAGCACGGCGCCACCGCCGGTGGAGACCAGCTGGCCCTGGCCTTGGAGCACGTCCTGCAATACCTGGCGCTCATGCTGGCGGAAGCCGGCTTCGCCGGAGTGCTCGAAAATCGTCGGGATGCTGGCCCCGGTCGCCTCGACGATGGCCTGGTCGGCATCGACGAACGCCAGCGTGAAACGCTCGGCCAGGCGCCGCCCGATGCAGGTTTTGCCGGCGCCCATCGGGCCAATCAGGATGAGGTTCGGAGCGGGATTCATTACCCGCGATCCTAACATCTCCGTGCCATCGCCTTTACGTGGCGGTCCCCATGGTGGGGTGGCGTGGAATGTCCCGCGCGCTGCTGGAGCGAGCCATGTCCGTCGCCAAAATCATCGAGATCAACGCCTCCTCCACCACCAGTGTCGAAGACGCGGTCCGCAGTGGCCTGAAGAAGGTCTCCGAGACAGTCAAGGGCATCCAGGGCGCCTGGATCAACGAAACCAAGGTCGTCACCGATGGCGAGGGCAACATCACCGAGTGGCGGGTCAACCTGCGGGTCACGTTCCTGGTGAGTTGAGCCGGCCGCGGGGGCTCAGCGCGGCGCGATGATCCGGCGCTGTTCATCCAGCGCGATCACGGTATCGGCGCGGGACGGCAGGGTGCGCAGCGCGTGCCGGCTGACCCGCTCGTAGTACTGCACGAAGCGCTCCAGCTGGGCCCGGCTCATGCTGCTGCGCTCGGGCTGGGCAGCCTGCAGGTTCTGCTCCTGCTGCCAGCGCCAGCGCGGCACGACCGAGAAATCCGGCGGCTGCAGGAACCAGAGCCGGTCGCAGCGCTGCCACAGTGCCGGGTAATCGCGGGCGAGCGCCTCGTTGCACCAGTGGCGCCAGCGCCCGTCGGCGTCCGCATCGCGTTCGAGCGCATTGAGGGGCGGTTCCAGATCCGCCTCGTCCTGGGCCGGTGTACCCAGGAACCACCCTTCGAACACCAGCAGGTCCAGCGCGCCTTCGCTGCGCGGCCACGCCGCTTCCGGGAGGCGCTCGTCGGCGAGTTTGTCGAAGCGCGGCAGGGCGACCGGGCCGCCCGCGGCCACCGCATCCAGCGTGGCATGGGCCAGCGGCAGGTCGTGGGTGCCGGGTGGGCCACGGGTCAGCAGCAGCGGGTGGACCTGCCGCGCCAAGCGCTGCCGCTGGGCGCGGGTCAGGTACACATCGTCGATGGAGAGCATGGCCGCACGCAGCCCGCGTGCCTGCGCCAGCGCCACGACCTGGGCGGCGAGCGTCGATTTGCCGCTCCCCTGCAGGCCGCTGATCGCCAATACTGGGATCGCCGCGCCGCAGCCCAGCGCGTCCTCCAGCGCCTGCGCGACCAGTGCATCCGGAAAACCTTTCGTCGGGGGCATGTACGCAGATGCACGCATGCAGCGACAATAAACCCAAACCGTGCGACAAGAAAACCGCCATGACCGATCTGTACGCCGAAGCGTTGTCCACCTTTGCCGGGTTGTTTGAAGAAGCCAAGGCAAGCCGTGAAGTCGAACCCAACGCGATGACGGTGGCCACCGCCGACCCGAACCGCCAGCCGTCGGCCCGCACCGTGTTGCTCAAGGCGTTCGACGCGCGCGGTTTCGTGTTCTACACGCATCTGGACAGCCACAAGGGCCGTGAGCTGCAGGCCAATCCGCAGGCCGCGCTGTTGTTCCTGTGGCGCAGCCTGCGCGAGGCCGGCATCCAGGTGCGCATCGAGGGCCGCGTGGAACAGGTCGATGATGCCGAAGCCGATGCCTATTTCGCCTCGCGCCCGCGCACGAGCCAGATCGGTGCATGGGCCTCGCTGCAGTCCAGGACACTTGCCTCGCGCGAAGAGTTCGATATGCGCATGGCGACCACCGAGGCGAGCTTCGAAGGGCGCGATGTGCCGCGCCCGAAAGGCTGGAGCGGCCTGCGCGTAGTGCCCCGGCGGATCGAGTTCTGGTACGGCGCGCAGTTCCGCCTGCACGAGCGCTGGTGCTATGAGATCGGCGTGGACGGGCAGTGGAGCAAGCGGATGCTGTTCCCCTGATCTAGGCCGGCGTTGCCTCGCGCAGCCAACGCCACAACGTCGTCCGCGAGACCCCCAGCTGCGCGCAGGCCTGCTCGCGGTTGCCGCCGCAGTCGGCCAGCAGCTGCTGCAGGGCCGCGGCATCGGGCCGCTGCACGGCGCCGGCCGCGATCGCCACCGGCACGCGGGCGGCGTGCTCCACTGCTGGGTGGCGCACCGCATGCAGCTCCGGCAGCCACTGCAGCATCTGCGGCAGCGACAGCGCACCGGGCTGCTGCTGCCAGTGGATGCGCAGGCGATCGACCATGTTGCGCAGTTCGCGCACATTGCCCGGCCACGGGTACTCGCGCAGCCGGGCCAGGGCCTCGGCGGACAGCGGTGCGTCCGTACCGGCAAGCTGCCGGAAGAAGTGGGTGACCAGCAGTGGGACATCCTCGCAGCGGGCGTGCAGCGTGGGCAGCGCGATGCGCAGTGCGGCCAGCCGGTAGTACAGGTCGCGGCGGAAGCGCTGGGTCTCCACCAGCGATTCCAGCGTCTGCAGCGTGGCCGCCACCACGCGCACATCCACCGGCGTGGGCTCGGTGGCCCCGACGCGCAGCACTTCGCGCTCTTCCAGCACCCGCAGCAGACGGGTCTGCAGCGGCAACGGCAGCTCACCGATCTCATCCAGGAACAGGGTGCCGCCCTCGGCCGCCTCGATGAGGCCGACCCGCCCGCCACGCCGCGCGCCGGTGAACGCGCCGTCGGTGTACCCGAAAAGCTCGGCTTCCAGCAGCGATTCGCTGATCGCCCCGCAGTTCAGCGCGACGAAGCGGCCGCGCCGGCCACTGGCGCCGTGCAGCTGCCGCGCCACCAGCTCCTTGCCGGTGCCGGTGGCGCCGGTGATCAGTACGGTGCTGTCGTAGGGCGCGTACAGCGCGATGTGCGCGCGCACCTGCTGCATCGGCGCGCTGTCGCCCAGCAGGGCGTGGTCCGCATCGCGGCGCCTGGCCGGTGCCCGCCGCCGCACGGGCGACGCACCGGAGCGGGCCAGGGTCTGGGTCAGCTCCAGTGCGTGTTCGAAGGCCTGCCGCACCGAATCGGCCGAGTACAGCAGCACCCCGGGCAGACCGACCTGCTCGGCATGGTCGATCGCCATGCCGGTGCCGACGATCACCTCGATGCCATTGGCGCGCATGTCGGCGATGCAGTCGCGCGCATCCTCGCGGGTAACGAAGCGGCGATGCTCGATATCCAGCCCGAAGCTGTGCTGGAAACTGCCGAAGGTCGGCACATCGGTGGCGTGGGTGACCAGGCCGATCCGCGGGGCGATCCGGCGTGCACGTGCCAGCGCCTCCATCAGGTCGAAGCCGTTGGCCTGGATCGGCACCAGCGGCACCTCCAGCCGGCTGCGCAGGTAGGCCGCGTTCGAACCGCCGGCGATCACCACATCGCAATGCTCACGGCGCAGGCGCTGGCCGATCACGTCCACCGCCTCCTCGAAGCCCAGGTTGATCGGCACGATGCGGGCGCGGCGGTCGAATTCCGGGATCACATCGCCCAGCAGGCCGGTCAGGCGGGAGACGCTGACGGTCCAGATCACCGGCAGCTGGCCGGCCTCCGGATCGGACAGGCGGGAACGGTGGCGGGGCAGGCTGATCGACATGGACGCGTTTCGATGTTTCAGTTCCAGCCATGTTACAGATGTTTCAATGTTTCAATGTGAAACATCTCGAACAGAGGTTTGATGTAATGAAATCAGGCACTTGCATGCTGGCACGGCCCTTGCGCTGATCCACCCGTCAACCACGATGGAATGCCGCATGAGCACCCCTGTTTCCTCCGCTGGCGCCCGTTTCCGCGCCGCACTGGCCGCCGAGTCCCCCCTGCAGGTGATCGGGGCGATCAACGCCAACCACGCGCTGCTGGCCCAGCGCGCCGGCTACCGGGCCATCTACCTGTCCGGCGGCGGCGTCGCGGCCGGCTCGCTGGGCCTGCCGGACCTGGGCATCAACACCCTGGAAGACGTGCTGATCGATGTGCGCCGCATCACCGATGTGTGCGACCTGCCGCTGATGGTGGACATCGACACCGGCTTCGGGCCCAGCGCCTTCAACATCGCGCGCACCGTGAAGTCGCTGATCAAGGCCGGCGCGGCTGCCTGCCACATCGAAGACCAGGTCGGCGCCAAGCGCTGCGGCCACCGGCCCGGCAAGGAAATCGTCACCCAGGGCGAGATGGTGGACCGGGTCAAGGCCGCCGCCGATGCGAAGACCGATCCGGACTTCTTCCTGATCGCGCGCACCGACGCCATCCAGGTGGACGGGGTGGACGCGGCGATCGAGCGCGCCATCGCCTGTGTGGAGGCCGGTGCCGACGGCATCTTCGCCGAGGCCGCCTACGATCTGGACACGTACCGCCGCTTCGTGGATGCGGTGAAGGTGCCGGTGCTGGCCAACATCACCGAGTTCGGCAAGACCCCGTTGTTCACCCGCGATGAACTGGCCTCGGCCGGTGTCGCGATCCAGCTGTTCCCGCTGTCTGCGTTCCGCGCGGCCAACAAGGCCGCCGAGAACGTGTATGAGACCATTCGCCGCGAGGGCCACCAGCGTAATGTGGTGGAGGCGATGCAGACGCGCGAAGAGTTGTACGACCGTATCGGTTACCACGCCTTCGAGCAGCAGCTCGATGCGTTATTCGCCGCCAAGAAGTAACACTGAAGCACTGTATCTGGAGGGATCATGAGCGAAGCAACCACCGCCCCCGGCTTCAAGCCGAAGAAATCCGTCGCCCTGTCGGGCACTGCCGCGGGCAACACTGCGCTGTGCACCGTTGGCCGCAGCGGCAACGACCTGCACTACCGCGGGTATGACATTGCCGATCTGGCCAACACCAGCGAGTTCGAGGAAATCGCGCATCTGCTGGTCCACGGCAAGCTGCCGACCCGCGCCGAGCTGGTCGCCTACAAGGCCAAGCTGAAGTCGCTGCGCGGCATCCCGGCCGCGGTCAAGGCCGCGCTGGAAGAGCTGCCGCCCTCAGCGCACCCGATGGACGTGATGCGCACCGGCGTGTCCGTGCTGGGCTGCGTGTCGCCGGAGAAAGACGACCACAACCATCCGGGCGCGCGCGACATCGCCGACAAGCTGATGGCCTGCCTGGGCTCGATGCTGCTGTACTGGTACCACTGGAGCCACAACGGCCGCGCGATCGACGTGGAAACCGACGACGATTCCATCGGGGGCCACTTCCTGCACCTGCTGCACGGCGAGAAGCCGCAGGATTCGTGGGTCAAGGCGATGCATACCTCGCTGATCCTGTACGCCGAGCACGAGTTCAATGCCTCGACCTTTGCCTGCCGCGTCATCGCCGGCACCGGCAGCGACATGTACAGCGCGATCACCGGCGGTATCGGTGCGCTGCGCGGCCCCAAGCACGGCGGCGCCAATGAAGTGGCCTTCGAAGTGCAGAAGCGCTACGACAGCCCGGACGATGCGGAGGCCGACATCAAGGCCCGCGTGGAGCGCAAGGAAGTCGTGATCGGTTTCGGCCACCCCGTCTATACCGTCAGCGATCCGCGCAACAACATCATCAAGGACGTGGCGCGTGAGCTGTCGGCCGAGCAGCAGAACGTCAAGATGTACGACATCGCCGAGCGCCTGGAATCGGTGATGTGGGACATCAAGAAGATGTTCCCGAACCTGGACTGGTTCAGCGCGGTCAGCTACCACATGATGGGCGTGCCGACGGCGATGTTCACCCCGCTGTTCGTGATCGCGCGTACCTCCGGTTGGAGCGCGCACATCATCGAGCAGCGCATCGACGGCAAGATCATCCGCCCGAGCGCGAACTACACCGGCCCGGAAGACCAGGCCTTCGTGCCGATCGACCAGCGCAAGTAAGACAGACGTACCGCACCCGTTCGCGGGTGCTTTGCGGACCAGGCCGGCGCGATGCCGGTCTGCTCCGTTGCGGCGTCGCTACTCCTTCTTCGCCGGTGTCACGACGCCCCGGCCCGCCAACAAGCAGCTATCGCCAGCCATGAATACTCCGTACCGCAAGAACCTCCCCGGCACCGCGCTGGACTATTTCGATACCCGTGCCGCGGTCGATGCGATCCAGCCCGGTGCCTATGCCACGCTGCCGTACACCTCGCGCGTGCTGGCCGAAAACCTGGTGCGGCGCTGCGATCCGGACACGCTGGAAGCCTCGCTGCGCCAGCTGATCGAGCGCCGCCAGGACCTGGATTTCCCGTGGTTCCCGGCCCGCGTGGTGTGCCATGACATTCTCGGCCAGACCGCGCTGGTGGATCTGGCCGGCCTCCGCGATGCCATCGCCGATGCCGGCGGTGATCCGGCGCAGATCAATCCGGTGGTGCCGACCCAGCTGATCGTCGATCACTCGCTGGCGGTGGAATTCCCGGGCTTCGACAAGGCCGCGTTCGAGAAGAACCGCGCCGTCGAAGACCGCCGCAACGAAGACCGGTTCCACTTCATCAACTGGACCAAGAAGGCGTTCAAGAACGTCGACGTGATTCCGCCGGGCAATGGGATCATGCACCAGATCAACCTGGAGAAGATGTCGCCGGTCGTGCAGGTGCGCGATGGCGTGGCCTTCCCGGATACCTGCGTGGGCACCGACAGCCACACCCCGCACGTGGACGCGCTGGGCGTGATCGCCATCGGCGTGGGCGGCCTGGAGGCGGAGAGCGTGATGCTCGGCCGTGCCTCCTGGATGCGCCTGCCCGACATCATCGGCGTGGAGCTGACCGGCCGCCCGCAGCCGGGCATCACCTGCACCGACGTGGTGCTGGCGCTGACCGAGTTCCTGCGCAAGGAACGCGTGGTCGGGGCATGGATCGAGTTCTACGGGGAGGGCGCCAATGCGCTGACCATCGGTGACCGCGCCACCATCTCCAACATGACGCCGGAGTTCGGCGCCACCGCGGCGATGTTCTACATCGACCAGCAGACCCTGGACTACCTGCGCCTGACCGGCCGCGAAGATGCCCAGGTCGCACTGGTGGAAACCTACGCCAAGGCCACCGGCCTGTGGGCCGACGATCTGGTCACCGCGCAGTACGAGCGCGTGCTGCAGTTCGACCTCTCCACCGTGGTGCGCAACATGGCTGGCCCGTCCAACCCGCACAAGCGGGTGGCGACCACCGACCTGGCCGCGCGCGGCATCGCCGATGAAGGCAAGCTGGCCTCGGGCAAGCAGGAGCAGGCCGATGGCCTGATGCCCGATGGCGCGGTGATCATTGCCGCGATCACCAGCTGCACCAACACCAGCAATCCGCGCAACTTGATTTCCGCGGCGTTGCTGGCGCGCAATGCCAACCGCGCCGGGCTGACCCGCAAGCCGTGGGTGAAAAGCTCGCTGGCGCCCGGGTCCAAGGCGGTGCAGCTGTATCTGGAAGAAGCCGGCCTGCTGACCGAACTGGAGCAGATGGGCTTTGGCATCGTCGCCTTCGCGTGCACCACCTGCAACGGCATGAGCGGCGCGCTGGACCCGGAGATCCAGCAGGAAGTGATCGACCGCGACCTGTATGCCACCGCGGTGCTCTCGGGCAACCGCAACTTCGACGGCCGCATCCACCCGTACGCCAAGCAGGCCTTCCTGGCCTCGCCGCCGCTGGTGGTCGCCTACGCGATCGCCGGTACGGTGCGCTTCGATATCGAGAAGGATGCGCTCGGGCATGATGCCGATGGCAACCCGATCACGCTGAAGGACCTGTGGCCGAGCGATGCCGAGATCGACGCGGTGGTCAAGGCCTGCGTCAAGCCGGAGCAGTTCCGCAAGGTCTACGACCCTATGTTCACCTTCAAGGTGGAGCACGGCGCGCCGATCAGCCCGCTGTACGACTGGCGCCCGCAGAGCACCTACATCCGGCGCCCGCCGTACTGGGAAGGCGCGTTGGCCGGTGCGCGCAGCCTGACCGGCATGCGCCCGCTGGCGGTGCTCGGCGACAACATCACCACCGATCACCTGTCGCCGTCGAATGCGATCATGGCCAGCAGTGCGGCCGGTGAATACCTGGCGAAGATGGGCCTGCCCGAGGAAGACTTCAATTCCTACGCGACCCACCGCGGCGATCACCTCACCGCGCAGCGTGCGACGTTCGCCAACCCGAAGCTGATCAATGAGATGGCCGTGGTCGATGGCCAGGTCACGCAGGGCTCGCTGGCGCGCGTGGAGCCGGAAGGCCAGGTCACCCGCATGTGGGAAGCGATCGAAACCTACATGGACCGCAAGCAGCCGCTGATCATCATCGCCGGTGCCGATTACGGCCAGGGCAGCTCGCGCGACTGGGCCGCCAAGGGCGTGCGCCTGGCCGGTGTGGAGGCGATCGCCGCCGAAGGCTTCGAGCGCATCCACCGCACCAACCTGATCGGCATGGGCGTGCTGCCGCTGGAGTTCAAGGAAGGCGTCAACCGCAGGACGCTGGGCATCGATGGCACCGAGACCTTCGACGTGCTCGGCGATCGCGTGCCGCGTGCCGAGCTGACCCTGGTCATCCATCGCCGCAACGGTGAACAGCTGCGGGTGCCGGTCACCTGCCGCCTGGACACCGCCGAAGAGGTCTCGATCTACGAGGCCGGCGGCGTGCTGCAGCGGTTTGCCCAGGACTTCCTGGAATCGGCGCAGGTCGCCTGATCCCACCCGCATCACGACGGCCCGGCAATGGGCCGTCGTTCCCTCAGGAATTCGATATGGCGTTTCTCCCCCAGCTCCGCATCCCCGCCACCTACCTGCGCGGCGGCACCAGCAAGGGCGTGTTCTTCAAGCTGACCGATCTGCCTGCTGCCGCGCAGGTGCCCGGCCCGGCGCGCGATGCGCTGCTGATGCGCGTGATCGGCTCGCCCGATCCGTATGCCAAGCACACCGATGGCATGGGCGGCGCGACCTCCAGCACCAGCAAGTGCGTGATCATTTCCGCGCCGTCGGTGCCGGAGCACGACGTGGACTACCTGTACGGGCAGGTCGCGATCGAGACCGCCTTCGTGGACTGGAGCGGCAACTGCGGCAACCTCAGCACGGCGGTGGGTCCGTTCGCGATCAGCAGCGGCTTCATCGACCCGGCGCGCATCCCGCACAACGGTACCTGCACCGTGCGCATCTGGCAGGCCAATATCGGCAAGACCATCCTGGCGCATGTGCCGATCGTGGACGGCCAGGTGCAGGAAGACGGTGATTTCGAACTGGATGGCGTGACCTTTCCGGCCGCCGAGATCCAGTTGGAGTTCCTGGATCCGTCCGATGATGGCGAGGGCGGGGCGATGTTCCCGACCGGCAATCTGGTCGACACGCTCGACGTGCCGGGCGTGGGCAGCTTCCAGGTGACGATGATCACCGCCGGCATTCCCACCATCTTCCTCAATGCGGCCGACCTGGGCTATACCGGCACCGAACTGCAGCCGGCGATCAACGAAGACAGCGCGGCGCTGGCGCGCTTCGAGGCGATCCGCGCGCAGGGCGCGGTGCGCATGGGCCTGATCGAGACCGTCGAACAGGCCGCGACCCGTCAGCACACGCCGAAGGTGGCCTTCGTCGCCCCGGCGCAGGATTACGTGTCCTCCAGCGGCAAGCAGATCGCGGCCGGTGAGATCGATCTGCACGCGCGCGCGCTGTCCATGGGCAAGCTGCACCACGCGATGATGGGCACCGCCGCGGTCGCCATCGGGACGGCGGCGGCGATCCCGGGCACGCTGGTGAACCTGGCCGCCGGCGGCGGTGAGCGCGAATCGGTGAGCTTCGGTCATCCCTCCGGCACCTTGCGCGTGGGCGCGCAGGCAGCCCTGGTTGACGGTCACTGGACGGTCACCAAGGCCATCATGAGCCGCAGCGCCCGCGTGTTGATGGACGGTGCGGTGCGGGTGCCCGCCACGACCGTGTAGCCCCCAACAGGAGAATCACGATGTCCGGTCATGACAGCCACAGCAACCAGCGCCCCCCCTGGGACACGGTCCTGACCGACATCGTCGATTACGTCCGCGATTACCGGGTCAGCTCGCCGCTGGCGTACACCACCGCGCGGCACTGCCTGATCGATACGCTGGGCTGCGGGCTGGCCGCGCTCTCGTTCCCGGCCTGCAGCAAGCTGCTCGGGCCGCTGGTGCCGGGCATGCAGATGATCAACGGCGCGCGCGTGCCGGGGACGCGCTTCGAGCTGGATCCGGTGCAGGCCGCCTTCAACATCGGCGCGATGATCCGCTGGCTGGATTTCAACGACACCTGGCTGGCGGCGGAGTGGGGGCACCCTTCCGACAATCTCGGCGGCATCCTGGCCACCGCCGATTGGCTCAGCCGCACGGCCGTCGCACTGGGCCGCGCGCCGCTGACCATGCGCGATGTGCTCGAAGCGATGATCAAGGCGCACGAGATCCAGGGCTGCCTGGCGCTGGAGAACGCCTTCAACCGGGTCGGGCTGGACCACGTGGTGCTGGTCAAGGTCGCCTCCACCGCGGTGGTAGCGCACCTGCTCGGGCTGGATCGCGAGCGCATGCTCAATGCGGTGTCGCTGGCCTGGGTGGACGGCCAGTCGCTGCGTACCTACCGGCACGCGCCCAACACCGGCTCGCGCAAGAGCTGGGCGGCGGGCGATGCCACCAGCAGGGCGGTGCGCCTGTCGCTGATGGCCGCGGCCGGTGAGATGGGCTATCCCAGTGCGCTGACCGCGCCGACCTGGGGCTTCTACGACGTCTCCTTCGGCGGGCAGCCGTTCCGCTTCCAGCGGCCCTATGGCAGCTACGTGATGGAAAACGTGCTGTTCAAGATCAGCTATCCGGCCGAGTTCCATGGGCAGACCGCGGTGGAAGCGGCGATGCAGCTGCACGCGCAGATGCGCGCTGCCGGCAAACGCAGCGAGGACATCGCGCAGATCACCCTGCGCACCCAGCAAGCCTGCCTGCGCATCATCGACAAGCCCGGCCCGCTGCATAACCCGGCCGACCGCGACCACTGCGTGCAGTACATGGTGGCGATCGGGCTGATCTTCGGCCGGCTGGTCGCCGAGGACTACGAGGATGATGTGGCGGCCGATCCGCGCATCGATCCGCTGCGCGCGAAGGTCACCTGCGTGGAAGAGCCGCAGTTCACGGCCGACTACCTGGACCCCGCCAAGCGCAGCATCGCCAACGCGCTGCACGTCACCTTCGCCGATGGCAGCACGATGGCGGCCGTGGTCGAGTACCCGCTCGGTCATGCCCGCCGCCGCGTCGAGGGCATTCCGCTGCTGGAGGACAAGTTCCGCCGGCACCTGGCCGGGGCCTTCCCGGCCGTGCAGCAGCAGCGCATCCTGGCGGCCTCGCTGGACCCGGTCGCGCTGGAGGCGATGCCGGTCCACGCGTACATGGGGCTGTACGTGGCAGCGTGAGGCAGGGGGGCCTGATCCGTCGCATCGCGCCTCCCGGCGGAGCGGGGCCGGCCCGTATACTGGCCGCCTTGTTCAAGGAGTGACGTCATGGCTAGCCGCAGTCGGTTCGGGCAGTGGAGCTGGAAGGGAATCGCGGGCCTGGCGTTGGTCGCCGGCCTGGCCATCGGCGTCGGGGGCTGCAGGCGCAACGAGAGCGGCCAGTTGCCCGCACCGTCCGGCGCGCCGATCACGGCCAAGGCCGAGGCGGTCACCGAGTTCACCCTGGTCCGGGCCTACCCCGACCAGAAGAGTGACGGCCTGTCGCTGGCGCTGGAGTTCTCGCGCCCGCTGGTCGGTACCCAGGATTTCGACGCGCTGGTCCGCTTCGCCGAGAAGGTCGGCACCGAGGACAGCAGCTGGTCGCTGTCCGATGACGGCAAGACCCTGCGCTACCCGTTCGTAGAGGCGGCCAAGGAATACGCGCTGATCGTCTCGCCCGACCTGCTCGCCGCCGATGGCAGCCGGATCGGCAAGGAACTGCGCCAGAAGGTCTTCACCGGCGAGCTCAAGCCGGTGGCCGGGTTCGCCTCGCAGGGCAGCGTGCTGCCGGCCAAGGACAGCCGTGGCCTGCCGGTGGTCTCGGTCAACGTGCCCGAAGTGGACGTGGAGTTCCTGCGCGTGCGCGAGAAGGAACTGCCCAACTTCTTCAGCCAGTACCAGCGCGGCGGCCGCCGCGGCAGCTGGGAGCTGGAGAGCGAGTACGGCGACAAGACGCCGATGTCGCAGCTGGCCGAGCCGGTCTACGTCAACCGCTTCGTGATCGGCGGCAAGCAGAACGAGCGCGTGCTCACCTACCTGCCGACCCAGGACATCAAGGAGCTGCAGCAGCCGGGCCTGTATTTCGCGGTGATGAAGCGCAGCGGCTCGTTCGAAGGCGAGTACGACACCGCGTTCTTCACCGTCAGCGATATCGGCCTGCATACGCGTGCCTACAAGGACACGCTGTTCGTACACACCGCCTCGCTGCAGAGCGGGGCGTCGCTGAAGAAGATCGAGCTGCGCATCCTCGATGGCAAGGGCGAGGTGGTGCTCAAGGGCGCGACCGACGGCAACGGTAATGCGCTGCTCAACTACACGCTGGATGCCAGCCACGTGCTGATCGCCAGCAGCGGCGGCGATACCTCGATGCTGCCGTTCAACCAGCCCGCGCTGGATCTGAGCGAGTTCGCCGTGGCCGGGCGCGACAACGCCTGGTTCGACGTGTTCACCTGGTCCGGCCGCGATCTTTACCGCCCCGGCGAGACCGTGCGCATTTCCGCGCTGCTGCGTGACAACGACGGCAAGCCGGTGAAGCCACAGCCCGTCTTCCTGCGCCTGAAGCAGCCCGACGGCAAGACCTTCCGCGAGACCCGCCTGACCCCGGGCGAGCAGGGCTACTTCAGCTTCGAGCAGCTGATCCCGGCCGAGGCCCCGACCGGGCGCTGGCAGGTGGAGTTCCGCACCAACCCGGCGAGCAAAGAAGCGATCCAGGGCATGACCCTGCGCATCGAGGAGTTCCTGCCCGAGCGCATGAAGCTGGACCTGGACAGCGCGCAGAAGACGCTCAAGCCGGGCGAGCCGCTCAAGCTGCAGGCCGATGCGGCGTATCTGTACGGTGCGCCGGCCGATGGCAACCGCTTCACCGCGCGATTGGCCCTGGCGGCCGAGCAGTCGCCGGTCGAGTCGCTGCCGGGCTACTTCTTCGGCGACCCGACCACCGCGCTGCCGCGCGAGGCGCGCGACGTCATCGATACCGAGTTCCCGGCCGACGGCAAGCTCCGCCAGGACGTGGAGCTGCCGGCCGAGGTCAAGCCGACCGCGCCGATCGCCGTGGTGCTTTCCGGCAGCGTGTATGAAACCGGTGGCCGCACCGTGACCCGCACGCTGAAGCGGGTGATGTGGCCGGCCGCCGCGCTGGTGGGCGTGCGCCCGCTGTTCGATCCCAAGGATGGCGCGGACGCCAACAGCAACGCGCGCTTCGAGCTGATGCGCGTGGACGCGGCCGGCAAGCCGCAGCCGGCCAAGGGTCTGAAGGTCACGCTGGTGCGCGAACTGCGCGATTACCACTGGACCTTCAACGACAACCGCTGGGATTACGACTTCACCCGCCGCTTCGAGAACAAGGACACCCGTACCGTCGATGCAGGCAATGCGGCGGTCGGCATTGATTTCCCGGTGGAGTGGGGCGAGTACCGGCTGGACGTGTTCGATCCGGCCACCGGGCTGACCAGCCGCTATCCCTTCAACGCCGGCTGGAGCTGGAACGACGACAACCGCGGCCTGGATGCGCGCCCGGATAAGGTCAAGCTGGCGCTGGACAAGACCGGCTACAAGGCCGGCGATACCGTGCGCGTCACCGTGACCCCGCCGCACGCCGGCAAGGGCGTGCTGATGGTCGAGAGCGACAAGATGCTCTACGTGCAGGACATCGATGCCAAGGCGGGCAGCACGTTCGACATCCCGGTCACGGCCGAGTGGGAGCGCCACGACGTCTACATCACCGCGCTGGTGTTCCGCGGCGGCAGTGCGCCGAGCAAGATCACCCCGGCCCGCGCGGTCGGCGTGGTGCACGTGCCGATGGAGCGCAAGGCGCGGCAGATCGCCGTCGGCCTGGTCGCACCCAAGCAGATGCGCCCGGAACAGACGCTGCCGGTCACCGTGAGTGCCCCGCAGCTGGCCGGCAAGGTCGCGCACGTGACCGTCTCGGCGGTGGACGTGGGCATCCTCAACATCACCCGTTTCCCGGTGCCGGATGCCGCGGGCCACTTCTTCGCACAGCGTCGCCTGGGCGTGGATGCGTATGACATCTACAGCCGCGTGATCGAAAGCTTCGACGGCAGCAGCGGCAAGCTGAAGTTCGGTGGCGACATGGCGCTGGCGGCGATGCCGCAGGCCAAGCGCCCGACCGCGCGGGTGCAGACGGTGGACCTGTTCTCCGGCCCGGTGAAGCTCGATGCCAAGGGCATCGCCCGGATCGCGCTGAAGGTGCCGGATTTCAACGGCACGCTGCGCGTGTCGGCGCTGGTCTACGCCGATGACCAGTACGGCAAGCGCGATGTGGAAACCGTGGTGCGGGCGCCGATCCTGGCCGAAGCCAGCATGCCGCGCGTGATGGCGCCCGGGGATACCAGCACGGTCACTTTGGACGTGCAGAACTTCACCGGCACACCGGGCGAGTTCAAGGTGCAGGTCGATGGTATCGGCCAGCTGACCCTGGGCGAATCCAGCCGCACGCTCAAGCTCAATGCCGATGCGAAGAGCACGCTGAGCTTCCCGCTGACCGCGCGCGAGGGCTACACCGTGGCCAAGGTGCGCGTGCGCGTGGATGGCAACGGCTTCAAGGTTGATCGCCGCTATGACCTGCCGGTGCGTGCGGCATGGCCGCAGGTGCTGCGCGCACAGACCCGCACGCTGGATCCGCTGGCCGCCGTCACGATGGAGGCCGGGCTCGCCGATGGCCTGATGAACGACTCGGTGACCGCGCGCATGCTGGTCAGCGCGCTGCCGCCGATTCCCTTCGCCAGTGCCTTGAACGGTGCGCTCAACTATCCCTATGGCTGCGCCGAGCAGACCACCAGCAAGGGCTACGCTGCGCTGATGCTGGATGAGGCGACCTCGGCCATGCTCGGTGCGGACGGGCTGGATGCCAAAACCCGCCGCGAGCGCATGGAAGGGGCCTTCGGCCGCCTGGCCTCGATGCAGGTGGCCAACGGCAACTTCTCGATGTGGGGCGATGACGGCTACATCAATCCGTGGCTGACCCCGTACATCGCCGAGTTCCTGCTCGATGCCAAGGACGCCGGCTTCGCCGTGCCGGACACCGTGCTGCAGAAGGCACTGAACCGCCTGAGTGAAGACCTGCTCTCCGGCGGCAATCAGTTCTATGGCGAGGACCGCCGCGAGAACCTGAAGTTCGCCAACCAGGCGTATTCGGGCTATGTGCTGGCCCGGGTCAACCGCGCGCCGCTGGGGACCCTGCGCGCGCTGTACGACAACGAACGCAGCAAGTCGCTGACCGGCCTGTCGCTGGTGCACCTGGGCATCGCGCTGTCGCTGCAGGGCGATCACAAGCGCGGCGATGCGGCCATTGCCGCCGGCTTTGCCAAGACGGCCAGCGACCGCCCGGCGTACTTCGGCGATTACGGCAGCGCGGTGCGCGATGACGCGCTGATGATCGCGCTGCTGCACGAGCGCAAGCTGTCCAAGCCGGCCTACGACGCCCGCGCGATCGATCTGGGCCGCGCGCTGGATGCCCGCCGCAGCAGTGGCTGGATGTGGCTGAGCACCCAGGAGCAGGTGGCGCTGGCCCGGATGGGCAAGGCGCTGGCGGCCAACCAGAAGAAGCTGGTCTCCGGTGAGCTGGTGGTGGGCGGTGACAGCGAGAGCATCGGCGCGCGCCGCATGTTCGGCCGCAGCTTCGACTACGCCGCGCTGGCCAAGGGCGTGCACTTCACCCCGCAGGGGGAGCCGCCGATGTTCGCCAGCCTGGAAGTGGCCGGCATTCCGCGTAACCCGCCGGAGCCGGACAGCCGCACGCTCGGCGTGGAGCGCACCTGGTACACCACCGATGGCAAGCCGTGGACGCCGCGGCCGCTGAAGGAAGGCGAGGCCCTGATCGTACGGGTCAGCGTCACCCCGAACGTGGACATGCCCGATGCGCTGCTGACCGACCTGCTGCCGGCCGGGCTGGAGATCGAGAACTTCAACCTGGGTGATGCCAAGCAGTGGGCCGATGTGGTGGTCGACGGATTGAGCGTCAACGACCGCGGCGATGCGGCCAACATCAAGCATGAGGAGTTCCGCGACGACCGCTATGTGGCCGCGCTGAAACTCTCGCGGGGCAGCACCGCCAAGGTGTTCTACCTGGTGCGTGCGGTCACGCCCGGCACCTACCGCGTGCCGCCGCCGCTGGTGGAGGACATGTACCGCCCCGACCTGCGCGGGGTGGGGCGCAGCCTGCCGGCATCGCTGACCGTGGTGCAGCCCTGATCGCACGGCGGGCCGTCCCGGTGACGGCCCGCCCGCCTCGCTGCCGAGCCGATGACGTCTCTCTTTTCCAAACAGTCGTGGGCAGCGGTGCGCCGCGGCGTGCTGCCGCTGCTGCGCTGGGGCACGGCCGCGCTGCTGGTGCTGTTGCTGGTGCTCGATCGTGCCTTTCCGCCGCCGCTGCCCCACCAGCGTGACACCAGCACCCTGGTGGTCGCGCGCGACGGCACACCCCTGCGCGCGTTCGCCGATGCCGATGGCGTGTGGCGCTACCCGGCCTCGGCCGACAGCGTGTCACCGCTGTACCTGCAGGCGCTGCTGAACTACGAAGACCGCTGGTTCTGGCGGCACCCCGGGATCAACCCGTGGGCACTGCTGCGCGCCGGCAAGCAGTGGCTGTTCGAACGGCGGATCGTTTCCGGCGGTTCGACGCTGACCATGCAGGTCGCGCGGATTCTCGATCCGCACACGCGCACGCCCTGGGGCAAGGCCAAACAGCTGTTGCGCGCGGTGCAGCTGGAGGTGCACCTGAGCAAGGCGCAGATCCTGGCGCTGTACCTGGAACGCGCGCCCTATGGCGGCACCATCGAAGGGGTGGAGGCCGCCAGCTGGGCGTACCTGGGGAAGCCGGCGGCGCAGCTGTCGCATGCCGAGGCGGCGCTGCTGGCGGTGCTGCCGCAATCGCCCAGCCGGCTGCGCCCGGACCGGCACCCGGAAGCAGCACAACGGGCCCGCGACAAGGTGCTCGAGCGCATGGTGGAGCGCGGCGTCTGGCCGCGCGAGGAGGTCGACGATGCCCGCATCGAACCGGTGGTCACCCGCGCACTGCAGCCGCCGCTGCATGCCGCGCTGCTGGCCCAGCGCCTGCGCACCACGCAGCCGCGCGCGGCGCGGATCGAGAGCACGCTGGACATCGGCCTGCAGCGGACGCTGGAAGAACGCGTCGCGTCCTATTTCTCGCAGCTGCCCGAGCGCACCTCCGCCGCGTTGCTGGTGGTGGACAACCGCACCTTGGAAGCGCGTGCCTACGTCGGCTCGGTGGCCTTCGGCGATAAACAGCGGCTGGGCCACGTGGACATGGTCCAGGCCTGGCGCTCGCCGGGGTCCACGCTCAAGCCGTTCCTGTATGGCATGGCGCTGGATGACGGGCTGATCCATTCCGAAAGCCTGATGGTGGACGCGCCACAGAGTTTCGGCGGCTACCGGCCCGGCAACTTCGATGCGGCCTTCAACGGCCCGGTGAGCGCGGCAACCGCGCTGCGGCTGTCGCTCAACGTGCCGGCGGTGGACCTGCTCGACCGGGTCGGTTCGGCCCGGTTCGCCGCGCGGTTGTCGCACGCCGGGATCAACCTGCGTTTTCCGCGTGGCAGTGCGCCAAACCTGTCGCTGATCCTCGGCGGCACCGGTGCGCGGCTGGAAGACCTGGTCGGCGCCTTCGCCGCGTTCAACCGCAACGGCATCGCCGGGCGGGTGCGCTACACCGCCCAGGATCCGGTGATCGAGCGGCGCCTGATGTCCCCCGGGGCGGCCTGGATCACGCGCGAGATGCTCGAATCCAATCCACGCCCCGGCTACGGCAGCGGCACCTTCGATGTGACCGGCCGCCCGCGCGTGGCCTGGAAGACCGGCACCAGCTATGGCTACCGCGATGCGTGGGCGATCGGCAGCACGCGCCATTACACCGTGGGGGTGTGGGTGGGGCGCCCGGATGGGACGCCACTGCCCGGGCAATACGGCGCGGTGACGGCCCTGCCGCTGATGTTCGAGGTGGTCGACAGCCTGCCGCGGCAGGGCGGGGATGCCAGTGCAGCGCCGATGCCCGGCAGCGTGGAACAGGCCGATATCTGCTGGCCCACCGGCGGCCTGCGCGCACAGACACTGGCCGCGTTGTGTCAGCGCACCTTCCCGGCGTTCATCCTGGATGGCGTGGTGCCCCCGACCTTTGCCGAACGCGAGGCGCGGCTGTGGCAGCCCGGGCTGCAGCGCTTCAACGTGGATGCGCGCACGGGGCTGCGCCTGTCACCGGAGTGCGCGCTGGCGCATGAAGCGCAGCCGCGGGAAATCGCGCGCTGGCCGGCACTGCTGTCGCCGTGGTTGCCGAAGGCACAGCGCCAGGCCTCGCAGCTGCCCGCGCTGTCGCCGGATTGCCGTGCCGATGGGCGCGACAGCGGCGGCACGCTGCACATTGAAGGGCTCAACGACCGCGCCACGCTGGCGCGCGCACCCAATGCCGAGCACGGCGTGCGCCTGCAGCTGCGCGCGCTGGGCAATGAAAGCACGGTGGACTGGTTGCTGGACGACCGCTGGATCGCCTGCACCGAAGGGGCGCGCCTGTTCCAGCGTGATTTCGATGAGGTGGGCGAGCACACGTTGACCGCGCTCGCCGCCGATGGCGCGTGGACCCAGGTGCGCTTCCGCATCCTGCGGTGAGGGTTCCGCGCGCAGGATCTGGCCATGCCGGCCGCTGGCCGGCACGGCCGTACCGCTTACTCGCCGATCCAGCCTTCCAGCAGGTCGGCGAACTCATCGGCGTGTTCTTCTTCCTGGGCCAGGATCTCTTCCAGGATGCGCTTGGTCGTGGTGTCCTTGTCGCCCACGAAGTTGATCATCTCGCGGTAGCTGTCGATCGCGATGCGCTCGGCGATCAGGTTCTCGCGGACCATGTCGCGCAGGTCGCTGCCTTCCTTGTACTCGGCATGCGAGCGCTGGGTCAGCGTATCCGGATTGAAGTCGGGCTCGCCGCCGAGCTGCACGATGCGCTCGGCCAGCTTGCCGGCATGCGCCTGTTCCTGCTGGGCGTGCTCCAGGAACTCGGCCTTGATCGAATCGGCGAGCATGCCCTTGGCCATGAAGTAATGGCGGTAGTAGCGCAGCACGCACACATACTCGGTGGCGAGCGCGTTGTTGAGCAGCGTGATCACCGCCTCGCGGTCGGCGCTGTAGCTGTCGGTGATCGCGCCGTCCTCGATATCCTTGCGGGCCTTGGCGCGCAGGGTGGCCGTGTCGCTGATGCCCGGCGGACGGGCGTTGGTCGGGGCGGGGTTCCGGGTGTTCTTGGCTGGCTGTGACATGGCTGGCCGGTTTCCTTTGTTGCGTGGGTCTACTGGGGAATGTGTTCCAGCACGTGCTGTGCTGAAGACACCTCGAATGTTCCGGGTTCCTCGATGAAGGTTTCGCGCACGACACCGTCTTCGACATACAACGCGAAGCGGCGCGAGCGCATCCCCATGCCTGAACTGCTGGCATCCATTTCCAGCCCGAGCGCACGGGTGAATTCGCCATTGCCGTCGGACAGCATCTGCAGGCCGTCGGGCACCTGCTGGCTCTCGCCCCACGCTTTCATCACGAACGGATCGTTGACCGCCATGCAGAACACTTCGATCCCGCGGTGGCGGAACTGGGCGAACTGCTCGATGAAGCCGGGCAGGTGCCGCGCTGAACAGGTCGGCGTGAATGCGCCGGGCACGCCGAACAGCACGGCCCGGCGCGAATCGAACAGGGCATGGGTATCGATCGTCTCCATGCCCTCGCGGATGCGCTTGAGGGTCACTTCGGGAATGCGGTCGCCAACGTGGATGGTCATGCGGACTCCTTGGACACCGGCAGGGTAGTGAGCAGGGGGGGACGGTCGCGTCAAAACGTTGAAAACATCGCGTGCGGACCCATCTTGCAGGCAGGGCAGGCCGCAGCATGGCCCGGCCGGGTGCGGGCCGCATTGCGCAGGATCAACCGTGCGCTGCGGCCCCCGGCGTCACGGCAGGGGCACCGCCAGCGGCTAGAATTGCGCGGACGGCCCCCGCCGGCGCGGGCGGCCGAACTTATTCGAGGTGTATGGATGGAATTCAAGGATTACTACGCCACGCTGGGTGTGGAGCCGAGCGCGGGCGATGCCGAAATCAAGACCGCCTACCGCCGGCTGGCGCGCAAGTACCACCCGGACGTGAGCAAAGAAGCGGGTGCGGAAGACAAGTTCAAGGCGGTCAACGAGGCCTACGAGGCGCTGCGCGATCCGCAGAAGCGCGCGGCCTATGACCAGCTCAAGGCGCAGGGCTACCGCCCGGGCGAGGAGTTCCATGCACCGCCCGGGTACGGCGGCGGGCAGGGCTTCGATTTTGAAGAGGTGTTCGGGGGCGGCGCCGGTGGCGGCGGATTCAGTGATTTCTTCGAGAGCCTGTTCGCCCGCCAGCGCGGCGGCGGCGGTGCCGGGCGCGCCAGCGGGTTCGGCGGCGCCAGCCAGGGCCCGCAGCCGGCGCGCGACACCCGCGCCAAGCTGTCGGTGCCGCTGGAAGCGGCCTACCAGGGCGACAGCCTGCGCATCACGGTCAACGGCAAGCAGCTGGATGTGCGCGTGCCCAAGGGCATCCGCCCCGGCCAGGTGATCCGGCTGGGCGGGCAGGGCACCGGTGGCGGCAACCTGCTGCTGGAAGTGGAATACGCCGCGCACCCGCAGTTCGAGGTGGATGGCCGCAACATCCTGTACACCCTGCAGGTCACCCCGTGGCAGGCGGCGCTGGGCACGGCCATCAGCGTGCCGACCCTGGGCGGTGCGGTGGAGCTGAAAGTGCCGGCCGAATCCGATTCGGGCCGCAAGCTGCGCCTGCGCGGGCGCGGCCTGCCGGGCAACCCGGATGGCGACCAGATCGTCGAACTGGAAATCGTGGCCCCGGCCCCGACCGAAGAAGCACAGAAGAAGGCCTACCGCGCGCTGGCCAAGGCCTTCGGCGAGAAGATCTGATCCGGGCACCGGCCACCGGCCGGCCCCTTGGCCCGGGTGAAGGCGGCAGCGACCGCTTCACCCGGCGCCCGGCGCGTTACACCGCCGGCGGTTCCTGATGGCTGAAGACGCGCTCGAGTACCTCGGACAGTTCGTCTTCGGAGAACGGCTTGGTGATGTACGCCTTGGCGCCCTGGCGCATGCCCCACATGCGGTCGGTGTCCTGGTCCTTGGTGGTCACCAGGATCACCGGAATATGCCGGGTGGTGGCATCGCGTGCGAGCGTGCGGGTGGCCTGGAACCCGTTGAGGTTGGGCATCACCACGTCCATCAGGACCAGATCGGGCAGCTCGGCCTTGGCCGTTTCCACCCCGGCCGCGCCATCGGTCGCGGTCAGGATCTGGTGACCGAGCTTTTCGACGATCCGCTGTATCCCCAACAGCTGCGACGGTGAATCGTCGACGATCAGAATGCGTGCCATGTTGTTCCCCAAGTAAGGCCTGAAGTGTAGTGCCGGGTTCGCGTCGGCGTGAAGCACCGGCCGCACCGTCCGTCGCCCGGCTGCAACGCTCAGTCGATTCGCACCACCGTGCGGCCCTGTGCGCCGCCGGCGAGCATCGTCTCGAACACGCCCGGCAGTTCATCCAGCCCCACTTCGCGCGTGCAGATGGTGTCCAGGTGTCGCGGCTTCCACGCACCGCCCAGTTTCGCCCAGACCTCCTCGCGCAGTGCGCGCGGTGCGGTGGAAGACGACACACCCAGCAGCGACACGCCGCGGATGATGAAGGGCATGACCGTCATCTCCAGCCCGGGATCGGCCGCCAGCCCGGCACTGACCACGCTGCCATACGACACGGTCTGCGCCAGCAGGCTGGCCAGCATCGGGCCGCCGGCGTTGTCCAGGCCGCCGCCGAAGCGGGCCGATTCCATCGGTCGGGTGGTCGCCAGCGCATCGCGGGGCAGGACGTCGCTGGCACCGATCCGACGCAGGTAGTCGGCCTGGTCGGCCTTGCCGCTGACCGCATGCACCTCGAACCCGGCCTGGCTGAAGATGTCCACCGCCAGCGAGCCGACACCGCCGGTGGCGCCGGTCACGGCCAGCGGCCCGTGACCGGGGGTCTGGCGGTTGTCGATCATGCGCAGCAGGGCCAGCGCGGCGGTGAAGCCGGCGGTGCCCAGGATCATCGCCTCGCGCGCGGTCAACGTGGCCGGCAGGGGGATCACCGCGCTGGATGCCAGCCGCACATAGGGGCTGTAGCCACCGTCGCGGGTCTCGCTGAGGCCGCAGCCGGTGGCCAGCACCGCATCGCCGGCCACATGGGCCGGATCGGTGGAGGCCACCACGGTGCCGGCCACGTCGATCCCGCCGACCAGCGGAAAACGCCGCAGGATCTTGCCCTTGCCGGTGCCCGCCAGGGCGTCCTTGTAGTTGACCGAGGACCACTGCGCGCGGATCACCACCTCGCCCGGGCTGAGCTGCTCCAGCCCCACCGGCTCCAGGCCGCTGTGGTGGCCGGTGTCGTCCTGGTGGATGCGGAAGGCGTTGAACCGTTCGGGAATAGCCATGAAGATGCCTGACGGGGAGGAAAATGACACCTTAGCCCTTCCAATCCTGTCGGTCTGCCCCATCTAGTAGAATCGACAACGATTTAACGGTTGACGGTGCGGGAGTGGCCCGCAGGCAACCTTACCTTTGATGGAGCGTGCATGGCCTGGAACACACCCGGCGGCAACAAGGGCGGACAAGGCCCCAACGAGAACCGACGGGGGCCCTTTGGTCCGCGCGGTGGTGGCGGTGGCGGCGGTTGGGGCGGTTTCCCCGGCCCGCTGAAGGAACTGTTCGACGGAGGAATCCTGCGTTGGGTGGCGGTAGCGGTGGTGCTGTTGCTGCTGTTCTCCAGCTTCCAGCTGATCGGCGAACAGCAGCGCGGCGTGGTGCTGCGGTTCGGCCAGTTCGCACGGATCCTGCAACCGGGTCCGAACTTCAAGCTGCCCTGGCCGATCGAGTCGGTGACCAAGGTCAACGCGACCGAGATCAAGACCTTCAGCAGCCAGGTGCCGGTGCTGACTCGCGACGAGAACATCGTCAACGTGTCGGTCAACGTCCAGTACCGCATCGATGATCCGCGCCTGTACCTGTTCGGTTCGGTATCGGCCGACCAGGTGCTGGAGCAGTCCGCCCAGAGCGCCGTGCGCGAGCAGGTCGGCCGTGCCGATCTCAACACCGTGCTCAACAACCGCGGCCCGCTGGCCGTGGTGGCCGAAGAGCGCCTGCAGGCCTCGCTGGCCGCTTACCGCACCGGCCTGGCCGTCACCGGCCTGACCCTGCCCGATGCGCGCCCGCCGGAAGAAGTGAAGCCGGCCTTCGATGAGGTCAACGGTGCCCAGCAGGTCAAGGAACGCCTGATCAACGAAGCCCAGGCCTACGCGGCCAAGGTTGTGCCGGAAGCGCGCGGCCAGGCCTCGCGGGCCCGGACCACCGCCGAAGGCTACAAGCAGGCGGCCGTGGCCAAGGCCCAGGGTGACGCGGACCGCTTCACCCTGCTGCAGGCCCAGTACAAGGATTCCCCCGAGGTCACCCGCAAGCGGCTGTGGCTGGAAACGGTGGAGCAGGTCCTCGGCGAGAACCGCAAGATCATCGGTGGCGATGGCCGCCAGCTGATCTACGTGCCGATGCCCGGCGACAACCGGAGTGGCCAGACCGGCAACACCGGCACCGCCGCACCGGCCGTGACCCCGGAAGTGATGCTGCCGTCGCTGCCCGCCAGCACGGCCGTGGATGGCGTACGCAACACGGAGCGTCCGACGACGCGCCCGACCGGCCGTGAGGGAGGCAACCGATGAGAAGCTCACTGTGGATTGGACTGGCTGTTGCCGTCCTGCTGGGCCTGCTCGGCTCGGTCTACGTGGTCCGCGAGGACCAGACCGCGATGGTGTTGAACCTGGGCAAGGTGGTCCGTGCGGACATCAAGCCGGGCCTGCACTTCAAGGTGCCGCTGGTGGAATCGGTGCGTGTGTTCGATCGCCGCTTCCAGGTGCTCGATACCGCCCCGGCCCGCTACTTCACCGCCGAGCAGAAGGACGTCAGCGTCGACTTCTTCGCCATCGGTTACATCTCCGACGTGCGCGCGTACTTCCGTGCGACCGGCGGCGATGCACGCGTGGCCAATGCCCGGCTGGCACCGATCATCACCGATTCGCTGCGCAACCAGATCAACTCGCGCTCGCTGCAGCAGCTGGTCTCGGGCGATCGCAGTGAACTGATCGCCAACCAGCTGACCGGCATCAACGAGTCGGTCAAGGGCCTGGGGATGCAGATCATCGACCTGCGCATCAAGCAGATCGACCTGCCCACCGACAGCCAGGTGATCAACGATGTGTACGAGCGCATGCGCGCACAGCGCAAGCAGGAAGCGGCCAAGCTGCGCGCCGAAGGCGAAGAGCAGTCGCTGACCATCCGTGCCCAGGCCGACCGCGAGAGCACCGTGATCGTGGCCGAAGCCGAGCGCGATGCGCAGCAGCTGCGCGGTGCCGGTGATGCCGATGCCGCCCGCATCTACGGCAAGGCCGGCGCCAGCGATCCGTCGTTCTACGCGTTCTACCGCAGCCTGGAGGCCTATCGCACCTCGATGACCGACGGCAACGGCGTGATCGTGCTCGACAAGAACGACCCGTTCCTGCAGTACCTCAAGAGCGATCGCTGAGGCCGCAGACGGCAGTGACCCACGGGGATCCGGTGCAGACCGGGTCCCCGTTTCAGTTGGAGATCCCATGAAAGACCTGTTCTGCGCGCTGTGCCTGGTCGCGGTGCTTGAAGGGCTGTTCCTGTTCGCCGCGCCGCTGGCGTGGAAGCGCATGGCCGAGCAGCTGCTGATGCTGCGCAGTGCGACCCTGCGCACCTGGGGCGGGGCGATCCTGCTGGCCGGGCTGACCACGCTGTGGTGGCTCAAGCATTGAGGGGCACCGGCAGGCCGCCCACCCGGGCAGCGGGCCTGACCGGCCGGTGAAGCCGCCCGGCAGCGGGGTGGCACCGGACCCCGGAAACCCGGATAATGCACAAAAGCCGGACGGGCCTCCCCGTTCGGCTTTTTCCGTGTCTGGGTACCCCAGCGCCGGCCCGCTCCCCGCTGGAGCGCGCCATCCCGCGCTGATCGGCCCCCCGGCATGGTCCCAACTCCGCGGCCCCGATGGCCGCACCATATGAGGAGCCCGTCATGGGTCAGTCTGTCGTAGTGCTTGGTGCCCAGTGGGGCGATGAAGGCAAGGGCAAGATCGTCGATCTGCTCACCGAGGAAATCGGTGCCGTCGTGCGTTTCCAGGGCGGCCACAATGCCGGCCACACGCTTGTCATCAACGGCAAGAAGACCGTGCTGCACCTGATCCCGTCGGGCATCCTGCGTGAAGACGCGCTGTGCCTGATCGGCAACGGCGTGGTGAT
>Ga0308171_1000617_pt1 | contig 67928 bp, 65 predicted proteins | sample PhyGR1_FD_202135 | JGI IMG/M metagenome (GOLD analysis project Ga0308171, IMG submission 202135) | Phyllosphere microbial communities from UC Gill Tract Community Farm, Albany, California, United States - DLSLSG.R1 | ecosystem: Host-associated > Plants > Phyllosphere > Unclassified | place: USA...
ACCATGTTGGCCAGGCTGAAGCTCTGCGCCATCGTCTCGGGCGTGCCCATGTCCCCCGCCGGCGCCATGTGGCCGCGGGACCAGCCGGAGCCCTTGTAGTCGGCCAGCTCGGCCCTCTCGCCGCGTGGCAGGCGCGCGTCGGCATAGAACCTGTCCGTGCGCTTCAAGCCATCGCCCGCCTGCAAGGTCTGCCGGTTCAGGCGCTCGGCCACATAGACGGGGGTGCGCGTGGCCCCGCTGTGCAGCACGGCGAACGCGTCGAAGCACAGCGCGCGCAGAGATGGGGCCGCCGGCGTCACCGGCACCAAGCCGCCGGCAAAGTGCTGCGGGCATGCGGCGAAGCTGCTTGAGGTGGAAGAGGGTGGCCGGGCCTCCGCCGTGGCCACGACGGGCGCCAGCCCGCAGCTGATGACCTGCACGCCGACGACGCCAGCTGTGAAGAGGGTAATTAGCAGCCGACGGGCGCGGCCGGTGGATCGATGGACCAGGGATGCTGCCGACGCTCGGGCCGGCTTCTTCTTGCGCTTGGTCATGCCGGGATTAGAACTCGGATGACGTTACGGGGTAGCAGGTTGCGCCACACTGAATGTCGCGCTGCAACATTCAAGGTGAATTACGGCTATTGACGCTGAGCGCTTCTAGACTCGCGATGCCAGTTGTGGTCACGCAAATGCATCCACGCCTTTTGAATATGGATGGGTCGCATCGTCTTGCTCTTGCGTAAGTTCCACGATTGGACCGCTTCCACAGCCACCTCGCTTGAGCTGTCTGCGTCTGGCACATGGCACATTACCCAATGGACCGTACTGAGCAATTCCATGCCAAAGGTATCTTCAAAGCCGTCGATCAGCTCGCTTACCCTGTTCATTCGCTCTTGGACGTCAAAGTTTCGCTCAAGGGTTCGCGCTGAAAGCTCTCGAGAGTTCTCTAGCAAAGTCAACGGCTTCGTCGGCTTGTCCTCCCCATCGCCAAAACCGACTAAGTAATGGCTTTCCATGCGATTCAGAACATGTCGCAAGTTGACGGCGTAGGGGCCAAAGTGATGTTTGGTGTAATTCAACTTAAGGTTCTCGCCGGCCTCCTGAAGAAAGTACATCAGCTTTTGGGCTTCCAGGACCGTGACAAACGGGTCCATGAGCGCCTGTCTGTACCGATCAATCATCGCAACCAGCGTCGCCATCGCCACGGTCATCTTCGGCCGCTCTGTGCGGTTGGGCATGTCTTTCGCCTGAGGAGTGGATCCTGGTGCGTAGAGAAGTACCTCGACTTCCGGTATCGCAGCAAAAGCAGATTCGATGATCGGACGGACCTCTGACCACTCCAGCCCGCCGTTGCCGCATCCTAGCGGAGGAACAGCGATGCTTTTGATTCCAAGGCGTTGAATATCCTGGACCAAGCTTTCCAGGCCCGCTTCTATGTCTTTGATGCGGCTCTTCGCCCGCCAATGACCCTTAGTCGGAAAATTGACGATCCACTGGGGCCCATCCCCGATGCTAGAAAGATGGTGGAGATCCATCTTGCCCAGCTTGACCGCGCCTACTTTGCAAGCGTCTACATATTCCTTGAACATGACTGGGAACATGTTCTTAAATTGCAAGGCGATACCTTTGCCCATCACCCCTTCAGTGTTGACGGTGTTGACAAGCGCCTCCGCAGGGGCAGCGAGCAGGTTGCCGGAGCTTAATTTGATCATTTAGTAGTACCAGGCTGGAACGGTCTTAACCTGAATGTTCAGCCCTGCTTGCGCAACAATGGCTTTGACTTGCTGTGTAACGGCATCGTTGTTGCAGCCGATTTCATAGAAAGCGTTCATTGGGAATGAGTCATGGACAAGAAATTCGGCCTGCTTCTCGAATGAGACCTCGCTCCAGTATCGAGCCCCAATTGCCGTCCAATTGAGTTGATCCAAAGCGTTGATGTCGCAGCTAAAGGCAGCAGCCCGAGCCCCAGCATTCCCGTCTGACATAGCCCATTGTCGGCCAAGATTGGATGCTGTCGCAACGGTGCTGACCAAATGCAGGATTGTCTCCTGACAACCTGCTGGTCTACCAGTATTGCCCCTGTTGACCGTGTACAACATGATCGATCTTGGACAGTAGTAGAAGGGCACGAATTCCCCAACAAACGAATTGTTGCAGCAGTCAACTCGTAGCTCAGTCAGCCGGCGACTCTTGATGTGGTCATAGCCAATTTGCGTAAGAGGCCCACCAGCTTGGGCGATTCGGGCATCAGAGATGAGCCCGCCCCGCGCAATGATGCTGGGCAGATTGGCAATGTCGGTGATGTGATAAATATTTGTGGAGGCTGGATCGCGCGGCATTCGATCTTCTTTCCGAGGCTATGTGGCGTTAAGTGTGTTGCTGCCGTCGAGCTTATTGGCAAGTCAGCGCAGTCCAGGTTTGGTTCGCGCTTGTGGATGTGGAGGGCAAGGATCATCAGGAGGCCTCAGAACTGCTCGCTGCGCCAGACCGTCAGCACCTTGGCCAACACCTGGAAGTCCATGCTCGGTTTGATGGTCCAGTCCCTGTACTTCGTGTTCTCGCTGATCACCAGAATTCCTTCCCCAGGGATCCGCTGCAGCCGCTTGATGAAGCCCTCGCCGTCGACACGGAAAAAGTAAACCCCGTCCACGTCGCATTTCGTGATGCCCCGATCGACCAGGATCGGATCTCCCGGATTGAACATGCCCAGCATGCTGTCACCAAACCCAGTGACGATGCCAAGGTTCTCGACCGTCGTGTAGTAAGGCAGATTCTTGTGAGCCCACTCTTGGCTCACCACCCAGCTATGTATGACCCCTGGCTGCTCTTTCAGCACAAATCCTCCTCCCATGGCCCCACCGGTGTCGAACTGACGGATCGTCACCGTGTCCGGCTTGTTTTTCTGCTGCGCATGGTGCTGCTCGGCACCTTCTGGGACGACTACTACTTGGCCAAGCGAGAGGTCTGCCAGTTCGCGGGCGACGCGTGGACTGAAGTCCGCGACATCTACCCCGAGCTCCCTCGCGAAGGCAGCCGCAGCCTTCGGGTTCAAGGCGATCCGCCCACTCAGGTAGTGGCCGACATTAGATTGATTCCCCAAGGAGTAGGCCTCCCCAAAAACTGCTTGTGTCCGATGGGGGTGGCTGTCCCACAACATCTTCAATGCCGCGGCCTCGCGCAAATGTTCTTCGGTGATCTTGGATCGCTTGTTTTCGGCCATAGCGAATTATTAGTGGCGCTGTTGCTTACGCAAACTAGCGGCAGTATTGACGCGCTAGGCTAGCGCCGCTACTATTCATGGATGAACCATCTAAAGTCCATTCGTGAGCGACTCGGCATAACGCAGCAGGTGATGGCTGACGGGCTTGGCTGTACCCAGGGCAACGTTGGTCACTACGAGCGGGGGCAGACACTGCCGCCCGCCATGGCTCGGCGGCTCATCGACTTCTGCAGCTCACGCGGGATGTCCATCAGCTTCGACCACGTCTACGGCAACGCCCCGCTGCCAGCCGGACTTGATGGCGGCCACAGGACGCCAGCACCTGATCTGGAGGTGCGCAGTGGCTGACCACTCCCCAGCCTTTGCACGCGGGATCGCAGGCCCCCTCGGCAAGCTCGATCACGACCTGAAAACGAAGGTCGATGAGCACACCCACGAACTGTTTCTCCAGCACTGCGCGATGCGCGGCTCGGACACGGCCAACGTGCTGCGCGACTGCGTGTACGCCCTGGTCCACGGGAAGACCTATCAGCAAATGGTGGTGGAAAAGATCAATCACGACGCCAAGCGTACCGAGGCGCTCGTGAAGCTCATAGGCCCGTATGGGGCCCCCGAATTTTTCTCGCAGGAGGCCCCGCGTGGCTGAACCGATTCAAGTCCTCACTCCATCGCTTCTGCGCGCTCAGGCGGCTGAAGCCGCTGGCGCAGGTATTCCTTTGGCCGAGGCCAATCACCACGAACCCGGCACGCCGCTGTGGCACCAGTTCAACGCGGCCTATGCGGCTGCGCAGATTCACGAAAGCGAGGCGGCCTGATGGCTGACCCTAACCGCATCCTCAACGCCTTCGAGCAGGCCGCGGCCCAACCGCGCGGCGTGCCAGACAGCCACCATCCGCCTGGCAAGCGAGGGCCGAGAGCCACCCGTGGCACGGGCCTCGTGCTCAACTCGCGCGGGCAGTGGCAGGCACCTCTACGCCCTCGCGCGGAAGGGGCTGCCAACCTGGCGACGCGAGATGAGTGGATCAGGGCTGGCGACAAGCGCCGCGCCATGTCGAAGGCGGTGTTCTGATGGCCGCCCCGTTCATCACCCGCACGCGCATGGCGCGAAAGCTCGGAACCGAGGCCGGCGCCCGGGCAGAGCAGCGCGCCAACGACGACGCCCCCGGCTTCAGCGAACTGGCGCTGAAGCACATCCGCACGACGATGCTGGCCGCCCCTTCCGGTGCCACGCTGCGCGGCGAGGACATCACCAATTCCGCGAAGCTGGCCGGCCTGCGGCCGCCGGACGACCGTGCGTTTGGGCCCGTGTTCGCGAAAGCGATCAAGCAGGGGCTGTTGGAGCCCGTGGGCTATGCGCCCCGGGTGAAGGGTCACGGCACGGCCGGTGGGCGTGTGTACGCCCGCGGGAGGTCGTTGGCGTGAGCATTGCACTTATGACACTGGCGTGGCAGACGGCTCTGCCCTTGAATCAGAAGGCTGCGCTGCTGGCCATGGCGGATTGGGCCAACGACGAGGGCAGCAGTCTGCATCCGTCGATCTACGCCGTGGCCGAGCGCCTGACCTGCAGCGAGCGGACGGCACAGCGCCTGCTCAAGGATCTTGTGGAAGACCGCTGGCTGGCTGTGGTGGGCAATGCCTTCGGCGGCAAACCCGGGGCGACGCGCCATTACCGCATCAACGTGCGCAAGGTGCGAGAGGAGGCGGCGATAGAGGAAGCACGCCGCGCCGCTGAGCGATCAGAGCGTGCGAAGTCCTCGCCACAAGACGAAGCTCCTGACCCATTCGAGACGGGTGACAAATTGACGGGGGTGGGTACGGGTGTCAATTTGACACGGGTGACAAATCAGGTAGAGACGGGTGACAAACCGGGTAGGGGAGGGGTGACAAATCAGGTAGAGACGGGTGACGCCGGTGTCACCCAACCCACCAAGGAACCACCAAAGGAACCACCAAAGAACCATTCGCTGCCGGCTGCGCCGACCGCGCCGAAGGTCAAGGCCGAGCCGCTGGACGAAAAGGAAACCGCCCTGCAGGCCGCCTGCAAGCACACCTGGTCCGCGTACAGCGCTGCCTACGAGGCTCGCTACGGCGCCAAGCCCGTGCGCAACCAGTCGGTGAACAGCAAGGTCAAGCAATTCGTGCAGCGCATCGGCTTCGAGGAATCGCCGTTGGTGGCGGCGTTCTACGTGGACCGCGTGAGCGATTCGTTCGTGGTGCGCAAGGTCCACGACGTGGGGCTGCTGCTGTCGGGCGCCGAGGGCTACCGCACGCAGTGGGCTGCGGGCGCCGCCATGACCGGCACCCGTGCCAAGCAGATCGACCAGTCGCAGTCCAATCACGACGCGGCAGACGAGGCCATGGCCATCCTGCGGCAGCGCCGGGCGGAGGCATCGAGATGCTGAGCGACCACGATTTGGACTGGCTCATCAAGCAGCTGATCGGCACGTCCGAGCTGCTGGGACAGCAGGTATCGCCCGCGGCAGCCGCGATGCTGGCCGACGACCTGTGCTGCTACCCCCGCGAGGTGCTGGCCCGGGCGCTGTCCCGAGTGCGTACGGAGCACACAGGCCGCCTGACGCCGAAGGCGATCATCGATCGCATCGACGAGGCCATGGGCCGGCCTGGCGCGAACGAAGCCTGGGCCATGGCGCTCAACGCGCTGGACGAGCGCAAGACGGTCGTCTGGACCGCGGAGATGTCCGAGGCCTGGGGCGTGGCGCGCGACGTGGCCGCCGAGGGCGACCTAGTGGGCGCGCGCATGGCGTTCATCGGCGCCTACGAGCGCCTGGTGCGCACCGCCCGCGAAGAGCGCCGCCTCCCCGAGGTGATGGTGTCGATCGGCTGGGACGGCGAGCAGCGCACGGCCGCCATCGAGAAGGCCGTGCAGCTGGGCTACCTGTCGAAGGAAAAGGCGGCCGAGCACTTGCCGGCCCTGGGCTTCGCGCCCGGCTTCGAGCCGGTGGCGCTGCTGACCGGCGACGTGCGGCCCGCCGTCGATGCGCCTTCGGACGTGCGCGCGCGTCTGGCCAAACTTCGCGCCGAGCTGGCCGCCGCGCCAGAGCGCCGCCGCGTGAGCCGCGAGCAGGAGCAGCGCGCAGCAGAGGAAGACCTGCAGCGGCGGAAGACCGAAACACAGCGGCGGGTCGATGCAGCGACCTCCAGCGGAGAACCAGCATGACGCAAGAGAACGAGATCCCGGCACTGGCTACCCCGCTGGCTCGCGGGCCCAGCGCCCGCGCGCTGCAGGTGCTGACGTACATGCGCGAGTTCTTCGCCGAAAACGACCAGCTTCCGCCCGCTGCGATCATCAGCGGCCACTTCGGCTGGGCGTCGGCCAGTGCAGCAGATTGCCATATCGCAGCGTTGCTCCGCCACCAGCTGGTCGAACGCAATGCAGTCGGGAAGCTGCGGTTTGCCCGCTTGGCGCCGCGGTCGCCACGGGAGGGCAGCGCTCGATGAGAACACTGGAAGAGATCCGCGGCCGGTGCGTCATCACCGAGGACGGACACTGGCTGTGGAGAGGGGCGATGCGCCGCGATGGCCGGCCCAGCATCTACGCGCCCGACTACACCCATGGCGGCGAGATGCGCACGCAATGCGGCACGCGGGCGGTCTGGCACTGCAAGACCGGCCAGCCGGTGCCTGCCGGCTGGCGATGCTATGGGGTGTGCGAGGACATGGCCTGCTGCAACCCCGCGTGCATCCGCTGCACCAGCGAAGAGGACTTCGGGGCATGGCTGCGAAAGACCCGCCGCTATCAAGGCAAGACCCAGCGCATTCTGGCCAACCGAGCCATCGGGCGGGCGCGGGCGGCGGTCACGCCTGAGCAGATCCTGTACATCCAGACCAGCGAGAAAACCGGCGTGGCGCTCGCCCGTGAATTGGGCGTGACCGACAGCACGATCAGCAAGTATCGCCGGGCCGAATCGCTGGCGGCGCCCGCGGGCGTGTTCGCCGGATTGCTGGGACGGGGAGCGACATGACACTGATCCTGGGCATCGATCCTGGCGCGAACACCGGGGTCGCGACGTACATCGACGGGGTGCTCACCGAGCTGGAGACGGTGCCGCCCCATCACATCGAGCGGCTGATCCGCGGCCGCCAGCCGGCGCGCGTGGCGTTCGAAGACTCCAGGCTGCAGAGCCACACCTGGACCCGGGCCAAGAGTGGCGCAGCCAGCGCGAAAATGGCGCGCAATGTCGGCCAGGTCGATGCGTGGTGCAGCCTCATCACCGCGGTGTGCGGCGAGCTGGGCGTGCCGGCTCACGGCATCAGCCCGGCACGCAAGGGCGCGAAGCTGGACGCGAAGCGGTTCGCGGCTGTCACCGGCTGGGTTGGCTCAAGCAACGAGCACGCGCGCGACGCGGCGATGGTGGCCTGGCCGTATCGGAGGGCCGTGCTGTGATGCGCTGCTGCCTGTGCGGCCGACCCGTCTTCGCGCCGACGCTGTTCATCGGGAGTCTCCCGGTGGGCAGCACCTGCGCCCGCCGTGCTGGGCTGGTCGAGTTGGGACGCAAGAAGGCTGGCGCGGTGCGGATTCTTTCTGGCTGGTGGCCCAAGCGGGGCAGCCGGGACTTGCAGACGCGAGACCTCTTCGAGGAGCCGGCCCATGGCTGACGTCCTGTTCCGCGCGACGTGGCACAACCCCCAGCAGGGTGCTGCCAACTGCAAAGCCGCATTCCTGCCTTGGGCCGGCGAGCAACTGAAGGCGGGGCGGCGCCTGGTGGTGGAGGCCCGGCTGTACGAGGACGACAAGACGGACAAGCAGCGCAAGTACCTGCACGGGGTGGTGCTCAGGTCGATCGCTGCGCAGGCCCGGCCGAACGGGCAGGCGTTCCCTCTCGCGGTCTGGAAAGAGCACTGCCGACGCGAATTCCTGGGTCACAAGACCGTCACCACCGTCAACCCGCTGACAGGGCGCAAGTCGCGTCGCCGGCAGCGGATCAGCACGGAAGACCTGGGAGTGCGCCGCTACAGCGACTACATCGACAGGGTGTGCGCCTGGGCGGCGGCCGAGTTGGGCGTCACCTTCCCGATGACGTTTGACCAGTGGGCGGCGCTGCCCATCGATCCCGAAACGGGTGAAGTGCTTGGTGCGCTGGGCTGATTCGCCAGGCCCGCAAGGGATGCGCCACCAAACAACCTTCACGCGCCTCGCCAAAGGGTAGGAAAAAGCTCACACAAGCCTGCGAAAAGAAATTATGTTGCCCGCGCAACATTTCCTTTCGGGAGCGTAGATGAACGAGCAGATTGACCGGTACAAGGGCTGGCGCCACGAGCTGCTGGCAGTCGAGGCGCAGCTGGCCGAGCACAAGCGGGCCTATCTGGTGGACCGCGTGCATTGCCCGGCTGGCCTTCGGGCGTCACTGGAAGCTCGCCGCGCGGGCCTGCGTCTCCAGATCCATGAACTGCGGCCGGAGATCGTTCGCCTGCACGAAGAGGCCAAGAAAGAGCAGCGTCAGCACATGCTGCATCGCTTGATCGATCTGTGCACCGCTGCAGGTCAGGGCGCGCTGGTCGCTCGAGCGCGTGACGAGTCGCGCAAGGCGGTGGCAGCGATGGGCATGGGTGACGCGTTCCGCACCGAGGTCTGATCCAGCTGTGAGCACCATGAATGAGCCGATGGCATGGGTGGCTGACCACCTGGGCGCGCGCCAGGAGCCCGAGAAGACGCGCCACGCCAACCCGCGACCGGCGGGCGTGATCCGGCCGGGGAGCGGGACAGACGTGCTCTTGCGTTTCCTGCGGCGGAGCCCGGGACGCTGGTTCTTCCATGCGGAGCTGGTGCTGGCGCTGGGGCGAAGCAAGGGGGAGGTGGACTGGGCCCTGCAGTATCTAAGGACACACAACAAAATATATTGCGAGGATGTGGAAATCCCCGGCCGCAAGCAAGTGCTTCGCTACACACTTGATGTTTCCGATTGAATTCCGGCGGTAGTACACTTGCTTGAACAAGAAGGGGCTATCTCATGGAAATTCCTTATAACGCCGCACCTGTTGATCCGAATCTGCTCCACGAAAAGGTTACGGCGGTCCGTGAGAGTTATCTGGCGCTTCTACAGTCCATTTCTGTTGCTCCTCCGAAGGCGGTCAAAGATCCGATCAATGAGATTAATGAGCGCTTAAGACAGTACTACGATTATGTCGAGAAAAATTTGCTTGATCGAGCCGTCGATTCGGCAGATGCAATTGGAATATTCGGTATATCGATCGCAAACGCTTGGCTGACATCACCCACATTGAAGACCGAGAGCACTGACATTGCGGAGAGTCTTAAAAATATCAGTGAGGATCTACGTCGCTATGCCGCTTCGCATGTGGGGGCTATGCCGAATATTCCCCCTGATCACCTTCCAATGGCTTTGAGGTCAGCTAATGAATATCAGAAGAAAGAATTGGCGGATTTCCAAGACAAAGTACAAAAAAATGCCCAGTTGCTAGCTACCATTTCTGGCGTTGCCGAAAGGGCTGAGCGCCAGCTGGCCGTGATTGAGGCTAGGCTTAATGCACTAGGTGAGATTGCTGATAAATCGTCAAAAAGGGTAGAGCAGGTTACAGCCGCACAAGCGGATGATTTCAGGAGGGAGTTGAATAAGCAGGCAGGAGATATAAGAGAGAGTTTCGGTGCAGTCTCCTCTAAAATATCTGAGCAATTGAATGATTTCGATGGATACAGGAATCAGGCACTGCAAATGTTGGATCAAATGGCGGCAACGACCCTTTCCGGGGGGTACATAGGGAGTTCTGCCAAGGAGGCAAGTGAGGCGGATCTATTCCGATGGGTATCTTTGGGAGTTATGTCGCTCACTCTTGTATTCCTGGGATGGACGTTGTACCAGCTTTCCTTTGTCGATATGGACTGGGCAAAAGCCGGAATGCGTGTAGCGATCTCTCTGCTCATGGCTGTTCCAACGGCATACTTGGCTCGAGAATCTGCGAAACATCGGGCGCAAGCCATCGAACTTCGTCGAACCTCTCTCGACTTCGCCGTCCTCGAACCATTTCTTAAATCCTTGGAAGGTGAGACGGCGGCGAAACTTCGTGCCGAATTAGCATTGCGCGTATTCTTTGTGGCGGGCAAATCAGAAGACGCGCCGTCTTATGGACTCGATCCTCAAGCGATCATTGTCAAAGGCATGGACACAATTGCAGAGTTGTCGAAGCAGAAGAGGTCTTAGCGAATGGAAATTTTCAGCAAAACATCTCCGGGTTCGACCGGAAGAGTGGTGTAGGCCTGAATAGTTTGACTGCTAATTTTGTCCTCTTGGTGTCTAGCTTCGTTCCAAGCATGTCAGCGTCGGCAGGATGAAAGAAGCAAGCACACCGGCAAAGCCCGTAGCCGACTGGGGACGGATTGCGCTGGACTACCGGGCCGGCATCAAGACCCTGCGCCAGATTGCCGAAGAGCACGGCATCACCCACGGCGCCATCAACAAGCGGGCGAAGCGCGACGGCTGGGAGCGCGACCTGTCCGAGAAGATCCACGCCAAGGCGGACGCTCTGGTATCCAAGGCGGCGGTATCCAGCGAGGTATCCACGGATACCAGAATCCGGGAACAGGCCGTGGTGGATGCCAACGCGCAGGCTGTGGCCGACGTGCGGCTGGCGCACCGCCGCGACATCCATCGCGCACGGCGACTGACCAATGCGCTGCTGGATGAGCTGGAGAAGCAGACCGACCCCGACACGCTGGTACTGCTGAGCCAACTGGGCGAACTGCTGGAGAACCCGGACGAGAGAACCGGACGCGACCGTCTGAACGAGCTGTACCACGCGGTCATCAGCCTTCCCGAGCGGTCGAAGACCATGAAGGTGCTGGCCGAGAGCCTGCAGAAGCTGGTAGACATGGAGCGGCTGGCGTTCGGGATGGACGACAAGAGCGCAGCACCTGCTGATGCGTTTTCCAAGATGCTGCAGGCGATCACCGGCGGCGGGTCGTCCGCATTCCAGCCTGTTGCGCGCGACCCTGAGCACGGCGAGGACTGACAGTGGCGCAGCGCAAGAGCATCCCGCACGACTTCGTGCCGGCGACCGATGCAGACCTGGCCGCGTGCCTGGCCGACCCGCAGTGGCGCCTCTTCAGCGGGGCCCTCTACAAGATCATGGTGAAGGGCGACGGCGATGAGGATGCGGCGGTGCTGCCGTTCAAGCCCAATCGGGCCCAGCGGCGGTTCATCCTGCGCCTCTGGCACCGCAACCTGATCCTGAAGGCCCGCCAGCTGGGGTTTACCACGCTGATCGCCATCATGTGGCTCGACCATGCGTTGTTCAATGCCGACCAGCGCTGTGGCATCGTGGCGCAGGACAGGGAGGCGGCGGAGGCGATCTTCCGCGACAAGGTGAAGTTCGCGTATCAGAACCTGCCCGAGGTGCTGCGCGAGCGCTTCCCTCTGGCGCGCGACAGTGCGAGCGAACTGCTCTTCGGCCACAACAACAGCAGCGTGCGCGTGGCCACGTCGCTCCGCGGCGGCACCATCCACCGGCTGCACGTCTCCGAGTTCGGGAAGATTTGCGCGAAGTTCCCAGACAAGGCGCAGGAAGTGGTCACCGGCTCCATCCCGGCCGTGCCTACGACCGGCATCCTGGTGATCGAGTCCACTGCAGAGGGGCGCGACGGCGCGTTCTTCGCGATGACCCAGCGCAGCCAGGCGCAGCACCAGTTGAAGGCCGAGCTGACGCCCAAGGACTATCGGTTCCACTTCTACGCCTGGTGGCAAGAGCCGAAGTATCGGCTGCCCGTGGGGGCGGTGGAGCTGCTGGACAGGGACCACGACTACTTTGATGAGATCGAGGGTGCCATGTCCTGCGTGATCGATGACGAGCAGCGCACCTGGTACGTGGCGACGCGCGAGGCGGATTTCAGCGGCGCCGAAGAGAAGATGTGGCAGGAATACCCCTCCACGCCGGCCGAGGCCTTCCAGATCAGCACCGAAGGGCACTACTACTCGCAGAACATGGCGGAGGTGCGCAAGCGGGGCGGCATCCGCACCGTTCCCGTGTCGGACGAGCCGGTGCACACCTTCTGGGACATCGGCAACAGCGACGGCACGGCTATCTGGTTCATGCAGACCATCGCGGGCGAGGACCGCTTCATCGACTACTTCGAGGCGCACGGGGAGGACTTGCGCGAGTACGCCCGCCAGCTGCGCGCCAAGGGCTATCTCTACGGCACTCACTTCCTTCCACACGATGCTGACCACCAGAGGCTGAACGACCGCGGCAACCGGTCCACCAAGGAGATGTTGGAGGATCTGCTGCCCAATGACGACTTCGAGGTGCTGCCCCGCATCGAGGATCTGATGACCGGCATCCACATGACGCGCAAGTGGCTCAAGTCCGTGTTCATCGACAAGGATCGGTGCAAGCTGGGGATCGCGCGGCTGGAGGGGTACAAGAAGCGGTTCAACCGGGCGGACGGGCGCTACACCAACCAGCCCGACAAGGCGAACGGCTGCAGTGAGGGGGCCGACGCATTCAGGCAGTACGCGCAGGCCAAGGACGCCGGCCTGGTGGGTGGACGCACACAGGTCAGCAAGCTGCGACGACGGGGCTCGCCCATGGCTCGCTGATCCGTGCCAAGCCTGCCACGCTGGCCGGCATGCCTGCATGTATCGACCTGCGCAAAGCGCACCGCACCCGCCAGCACGGTGACCTGCTGGCGATCTACACCTGGATCGACGGCGAGCGCTCGCTGGTGCTGATCCCGCACCTGCGCAAGGGCGCGCCTTGGTACGTCATCAAGGAAAGCGCGGCCTTCAAGTACGACGACCCAGCCTATGCGGCGCGCCAATGCCGCGTCGCCTGCGACGTGCTGGGCATTGAGCCCACGCGTGCCAACTGGGTGCGCATCGGCACCATCATCAACGAGGGCTATCCAGATCTGTACCGGATGCCGTCCGAGCCTGACTGGCAGGACCGGGGCGCGAGTTACGGGGAGCTGGTGGTGAAGGCGGACGGCCGGGAGATCGCTCGCGAAGCGCTGGCCGTCGAGAACAAGGGGGCGGAGTATGTCCCTGCTTGAGCCTCGCATCAACCGCAAGGTGGCGCCGGGCGACAACGTGATCGGGGAGGGCGGCGCGGACAGCGATCTGACGGAGCAGGCCCGACCGACCCACCCACTCGACGGACCTGAAGCCCGGGCGGCATTGCGCAAGTGCCTAGGCTGGTACTACCGCGAGCGAGAGATTCAGGCCGAGAACCGCATGCAGATGGCCATCGATGCGGACTTCTACGACGGCGATCAGTGGGATTTCGCGGACGCGGCCGAGCTGGAGGGGCGCGGCCAGTCACCGCTCGTGTTCAATGAGGTCGCTCCCATGGTGGACTGGTTGATCGGGACTGAGCGGCGCGCCCGCGTGGACTGGAAGGTGCTGCCTCGCACCGAAGACGATGTGCAGCTGGCCGACGTGAAGACGAAGGTGCTGAAGTACGTCACGGACGTGAACCGCTCGACCTTCAACCGGTCGCGCGCCTTCGAGGACGCGGTGAAAGTGGGCGTGGGCTGGGTGGACTCGGGCGTGCGCGCCGACCCCACCAAGGACATCATCTACGACAAGTACGAGGACTGGCGCAACGTGCTGCACGACAGCATGGCGATCGAGCACGACCTGAGCGATGCGCGCTATCTCTTCCGCTCGCGCTGGGTGGACGACGACATCGCCCTGGCGATGTACCCCGACCGGGCCGATGTGCTGAGACGGGCGGTGGTCAAAGACGACCAGTACAGCGCCCAGCAGTGGGCCGAGGACGAATTCAATCATCAGGGCTTCACCAGCGCCTCGCACCTGAGCGACCACAGCGGCGGATACCTGGCCGGCGGCCGCGGCACCGTGGACTCGGAGCCTCGCAGTCGCATCCGGCTGATCGAATGCCAGTTCCGCATGCCGGTGCGGGTGAAGGTGGTCACCGAAGGGGCGTTCAAGGGCGCGTTCGTGGAGCCGCACGACCGGGTGCTGATGGACGCCATCGCTCAGTCTGGTGGTTCCATCGTGGACCGCGTGGTCATGCGCATGCACGTCGCGGTGTTCACCGAGGGCTACATGCTGGCGCTGGGCCCGATGCCGATGCGGCACAACAGCTTCAGCCTGACGCCGATCTGGTGCTACCGCCGCGGGCGCGACCGGATGCCCTACGGGGTGATCCGCCGCATCCGCGACCTGCAGATGGATCTGAACAAGCGAGCTTCCAAGGCGCTGTTCCTGCTGTCCACTAACCAGCTGATCGTGGAGAAGGGCGCCGTCGATGACGTGAACGAGCTGCGCGACGAGGCAGACCGCCCGGACGGTGTGCTGGTGGTGAAGGGGGGCAAAAAGGTGGAGATCCACCGCGACAGCGAAATGGCGGCCGGCCAGGTGCAGCTCATGACGCTGAACGCGCAGGCCATCCAGAAGTCGGCCGGCATCAGCAACGAGAACCTGGGCCGGCAGACCAACGCCAGCAGCGGCGAGGCCATCAAGGCCCGGCAGATGCAGGGCTCGGTGGTGACGACGCAGCCATTCGACAACCTGCGGTTCGCCGTCCAGAGCCAAGGGGAGAAGCTGCTGTCGCTGGTGGAGCAGTGGTACACGGAGGAGAAGGTGGTGCGACTTTCCGGCCACAAGGGCCAGCTGGACTGGGTGAAGATCAACCAGCCCGAGCTGCAGCCCGATGGGACGGTGCGCTACCTGAACGACATCACGGCCAGCCTGGCCGACTTTGTGGTGTCCGAGCAGGACTATGCGGGCACGCTGCGCCAGGTGATGTTCGATGCGATGACGCAGTTGGCCGGGCGGATGGAGCCGGCGACGGCCATGCGCCTGATGACGCTGGCGATGGACTATTCGGACCTGCCCAACCACGACGCCATGGCGGACGAGATGCGCAAGCTGACTGGCGAGCGCGACCCGAACAAGCCCATCACGCCGGAGGAGCAGCAGCAGATGCAGGCCCAGGCGGAGGCCCTGCAGCTGCAGCAGGAGACGGCCCGAACGGCGCTGGATGAAGCCAAGGCGAAGGTGCGGGAAGTCAACGCCCGCGCCGAGAAGCTGGAGGCCGAGGCGGCGCAGGCACGGGACGGCGGCGAGCAGGCGCGCGCAGCCCAGATGGAGGGTGTGGCCGCCACGGCGCGCCGCGACGCCGACACCGAACTGAGCCGCGTGACTCAGCTGCTCGCGAAAGCCCAGTCCGACCTGGCCAACAAGACGCTCCAGATCAAGGCGGACGGCGACGTGCGCCTGCAGGTCGCGCGCATCGATGCCGACTCCCGGGAGCGCGTGGCAGAGATCCAGGCCGCCAGCCGCGAGCGCATGGGCCTGATGGATCAGCGCCTGTCCCAGTTTGAAACCCCGCCCACCGAGGGAACAACCCCATGATCGATCTGAACAAGGCGCTGGCTGTGGCCGGCGTGCCTGAGCACCTGCATGCCGAGGCCATCGCGTGCCTGCAAGAGGCGGAAGTGCGCGCGCGCGGCTTGCTGCGCCACAAGCTGAAGGTGCGCCTGCTGTGTGCTGGAAAAATCGCCAAGCTGCTTCCTTGGGCGGCTGAGCGGCTGGTGGATGTCCGCCCGGATCTGGCGGACTGGGATATCGCGCCCATGGTCAACATCACCGCCCACGGCGACAACGGCCCATGGGACGACACCCCTGGCGGTGGCCGGCCGATCGCTGGGTATTGGCTGAATCGTGATCCTGCATCCGCCGAGTACCAGCATGCGGTGGCGGGGAACTACTGGTGCAAGGGGGAGCACCCCCGCAGTGCCAAGTCACGCAAGGCCTGGTATCGCCGAAACGGTGGCGAGCTTCGGGCGTGGCGCCTCGGCATGCCGGTTACTCCCGCCGACGTGCCAACCGTGTGGCAGGGCCAGGCCGGCAAGCTATGGGCGAAAGCCTGCCGCACGCCGGGCGGTGTCTGGATCCTCATCACCCAGCGTCGGGTGGTGGGCGCCTGTGGATTCAAGTCCCGACTTGGCTTCGAGATCGACAACGTGTTCGGCGGCCGGTACGCCCCACAGCTATGGTATCCCGCGCCCGGCTTTGAACTGCGCGCGCCTGTGGCGTGGTCCACCGTGCCCGGGAAGCTGGAGCGCGAGGCATGAACATGAAAACAGAAACGGTGGAAGCAGTGGGCAATGCCAGCTATCGCGTCACGCAGGGGGCGGCGGCTGTCACTGGTCTGTCCTGGCTGACATCGAACGAGTTCTATGGATTTGTCGGGGCGCTGGTGGCGCTGGGTGGCCTCTGGGTCACCTGGTACTACAAGCGCAAGGCGGACCGGCGCATGGAAGAAGAGCACGCTGCCCGCATGCGCCGGGAGGAGCTGCGCCTGACGTTGATGCGCGCGACAGGCGATCCGTTCGCTGGCGCGCGCCGTGACCCGGTGGACACGGACCACGGGAAGCTGGAGGACGCCAATGCCTGATCGTCGCTCGAGAGTGCCTGATGCGTGCCAGGTGTGCACGCTCATCGCGCCCATCATGATTGGCGGGCTGCCCGGCTTCCTGGCGGGCGTCGCGGCCCTGGTCGGCTTGGCGGTGTCGCTCGGCCGGCACGACCGCGCGCAGGAGGCCCAGATGCGCAAGCGGATGGAGAGCTGCGATGAATGACCGTCCGAATCTCCCGCGGCTGCCTGCCGCGCTTGTGCGCAAGGGCGCCATCCCGGCTGCGCTGCTGGCGGCGCTGACCAGCCCGCTGGCCTACACCACGCTCGAGCGGTGGGAAGGCAACGTGTTGCGTGTCTATCGGGACAACCTGGCTGGCGGTCTGCCCACCTGGTGCGCCGGCCAGACGCAGGGACCGCAGCCGGGGCCGGTGGGCGCCCGGCTCACCAGCGACTACTGCGCCGAGGTCAACAAGGCCACTCTGCTGGAGTACGGCTACGCGATCCTCGGATGCGTGAACTGGGACTACCTGAGCGCGCAGCGGCTGGTGGCGCTCACGATCTTCGCCATCAACGTGGGCAAGGACGGCGCCTGTGGTTCTCAGGCTGTGCGCCAGATCAATGCCGGCGACGTGGTGAAGGGCTGCGACCTGATCGCTCGCACGCCCGCCGGTGGGCCCAACTGGAGCAGCGCAGGGGGTGTGTACGTCCAGGGTCTGCAGAACCGCAGGCAGGCGGAACGCGCGCTCTGCCGGCAGGACGGTCAGCCATGACCCCCGGCCAAATCCTGCTAGCCGCCAGCCTGGCGGCCAATATGCTTGTGGGCTGGGCCTATCTGGGCCAGCGCGATGCCACCGCCGTGGCCGAGACGACTCTGCACGACATGCGCGGCCAACGCGACGGCGCGCGTGAGGCGGCCAGCACCTGCAGCGACGCGGTGGATGATCTGCGCACGCTGGCCGACAGCCGGAAGAAGGAAGCCGACGGGGCGCGGCGCGCGGCGGCAAAGCGGGTGGAGAACCACAACCAGCGGGCTGACGCGATCCTGGCGGCGCCGCCGGCTGTGCCGGGGGATGTATGCGCCAGCGCGCAGGTGCGAGTCGATGAGTGGCTCATGGGGAGGGCAGAGCCATGAAATTTCGAAATTTCGAAACATCGAAAGTTCTTGCGGTGAGTGGGGCGCTGCTGCTGGCCGGCTGCGCTACTGCCCCTCGCGTTGAGATGCAACGTATCAGCGTGCCGGTGCCCGTGGAATGCCGCGAGCCGGTGCCGGCGCGGCCGGTCATGCCGACTGAGGCGCTGCGCCCGGGCGCGTCGCTGGATGATTTTGCTCGCGCGGCCATTGCCGAAATCGAACGTCGGGAGGGCTTTGAAGTAGCCCTCTTGACTGCCCTGCTTGCCTGCACTGACACGTCTGGATTTGGTGGGTCCAAGTGAATTGGCACTACGGGGCCCCCAAGTGAGGTCGCGCTGAGGACCGAAGGTCAGACGCGATTGCGCGGGCTCTCGCGGAAAGTACCAGGCGTTAGGGATTGCGGGTGAGTGCTCGGCGTAGGGGTCTCGGTGGCTCAGCCGAGTTCACGGGCGCTCACCTAAGGTGCGGACTCACACAGTCTGGGCTGACGTTTGTCAAACAAGCACTCCCCTAACTTCTCTTCCCGGTAAACCAGAACATCCTGAAGGAAAGTAATCAGCAGAGCGATTTGCTCAGAGCTTGTCGCCACAGGATAGTCACCGTGAACAACCCGAAGCACGCCACGATGATCTACAAGAAACAGCCCTTCTTTTAAGTAGGCGGCATAGCTTTCCGTGGTCATGTCGCGCATGGTGTATGCGTCAGCAGCTTGGCTGCCAGGTAGTACCTCTACCTGCAAAAATCCGTTGTAACCCATAAATTTCGCTATGTTTCTATCGTGAGCTGCCCGTTCAACCTTTACCCGAGGCCACGGTGGCATACCTTATCCAAAGACGGTTGCTGACCTGAATGTCTCAGAGTACTAAGGCGTACTCAGCGGTGCGCCAGAGCGGCGCAACAGGTGACCCTCGCGGATCTCACGCCTCCGGCGTCAAGGTATCGTGCGACCTACCCTGTCGTCCAATGCTGTCAGCCTGGCGAGATCGTTTGCCAAAGCATTCCACTTTCCGTCCCCACCAATCTGAAAGTGGGCCCCGCGTGCACTTGCGAGTTGTAGGAACGCTGGGAAACAGTCAGAGCTCAGCGTCATAGTGCCGACCGCAGCGTCCTCAGTGAGAAAGAATGAGGGTGGAGGAAGATCCGTGGCACAAGTGAAGCCGATGTAGAGCGTGGTCCAGCGGAGCCCTTCGCGATGGCCGGACAGTTCTATCAAGCCGGTTGCCTTGGGCAGTACGTAATCGTCAACCGTGTAAGGGTCAACGCCGCCTAAGGCCAAACATCGAATCACCTTGACAGGGCACCGCACATACTGGTCCCACTTCGCCGAGAGGTCGATGGGTATACGTCCGATGTTGCCGGCTGCAAACGTCTTGCGATCGAAATGGGAAAACGAGGGCATTAGAAGAGTATGCCGCAGGAGCGCAACGGCCTGACGTTAGTCGAGGGCGGCTGTCAGCTATTGCTTGCGTACGCGTCTCCTAAGGCTCACAAGCCTGCGCGCCCAACTGCTGACCTACAGCCAACCCGGGGCCGTCGCACATGCACGTCTGTCCACTGTCTGCTACAAAGGGCACTCTGTTACGTGTATGCTCGGCGTTATGGACTACACAATCTTGCGGAAAGCTGCAGGGTCCGACGCTGCCCTTTTCCTGTACGACCCAAGCGAGATCGCGGCGTGCACGGATCTGCTAAATAAAGAACTTGTTTCCGGGGCCGTGCACCGGCCCCTGGATGGTGTGGAGTACGCAGTAATTTACTGCGCCACCCCCGATGGAAGAGCCCTTTTGGCGCTTTCGGAGGCTACCGCTCGTATTCTGCTCAAAAGGCGAGAGGCACGCGTCATCAAAGCCGAAATTAAAGTGGCTCAAGCGGTCGGCGAATAAGCCGCGTGTCCTGCTGAGTAGCGCTCCGCATTCGATCGAACGGCTCATCACCGTCTCTGATTGATCGATTCAGCTTTTAAGTTAATCTACTAGGGGTAAAGCGACAGGTTGGTCGGCTCGCACGACGCGGTTTCGTCCGGCCTTCTTCGCTTGGTAGAGCGCTTGGTCGGCCTTCTTAATAAAGTCTCCAGGTGCGATGGCGCATTCCTCCCCGCTGCAGGACGCAACACCGCAAGAGACTGTCACAACTCCACCGGCACTTCCAAGGTGACAAATTGCGAGTCTTTCGACTTGCGTGCAGGCGTTTGAGGCTACGATGGAAGCGCCTGGAGCGTCTGTGTCAGGCAATATAGCGATAAATTCTTCTCCACCGTATCTCGCCAGGAAGTCGCTCGGTCGCCTCATGGCGGCAGTTAAGGCGTCCGCGACACGGCGCAGGCAGTCATCACCTGCGGGGTGACCATACTCGTCATTGAACAGTTTGAAGTGGTCTACGTCAAACATGAGGAGGGCCACGGGCCTATCGTGCCGGCGGCAGTTGCTCATGATTTCTAACAAACGCGCATCCAATGCGCGTCGGTTGTGAAGACCAGTCAGAGCATCATGCCGGGAGATATGCTCCAACTGGTTGTGAGCACGTAGCAGTTGCGCGTGAGCCGACAGAAGCGCCCGATCGGAAGCGCCGCGCAGTCTCATATTTCTAATCACATACCAGCCTGAAAAGCCAATCACTGAGATCAGCAGTAGTACGCAGAGCAACTGAATAATCGCGACTTGCTTCCACTGAGCCAGAATTTCCTTCGTTGACAGCGCAACCGTCACAAACAGCGGATGGTTGGGAAGTTGCTCAAAAACTACGAGCCTTTCGATGCCATCAATAGGGGAGTGAAGAACGGCAGAGCCACTTCGTGCTTTTTGTACAAGGGCTGTCAGCGGGTTGTTGGTGACAACGCGACCCAAATCCTGGACGGCGTATGGGCGCCTGATAACTATTGCCCCATTGGTGAGGCTAAGCGAAATCGCGCCTTTCTCTCCGACGTCAAAAGCATTGAGCAGATTAAGGAGAGCTTCTACTTTCACAGAAGCCAGAATAACCCCGGCAAATTTCCCGTCGGAAGTGTTTAGTCGCTTGGATACAGGAATAATCCAATCTCCGGTTGAGCGACTAATAACAGGTGTGCCGATTCGCACCCGGTCGCTCATGCTAGCGCGATGTGCCTGAAAATATTCACGATCAGAGTTGTTTGCGTTCGGAGGTGAATTGGGCTGTGTATTAACAAGCCAACTGCCGTCCGCACTGTAGACAAAGATTCCATGAAGGTATTCGGCGCGGCTGAGGTGCGTCACCATGATGGGCTGTAGGTCGGCCAGCGCTGCGGGGGCTAGTTCGCCTCGCTCGAGCATGTATGCAAGCGTGTGGAGTGAACGATCGATCTCGCTAAAAACGCTGTCAATTTGATTGGCCACCGAGTGGCCCAGGTTTTTAGAATCTTTCGTGACTTGGGACCATTCTGCTTTATAGGCTCTCGTCGCCAGCCAAACGTTGGTAGCGATGAGGACAATGGTGAGAAGGACAAGCAGGGCGCCCGCAGCTAGGAACGGATGGCCACGGGACGGGGCGGCAGCTGCGGGAGCGGGTGCAGAGAGCGGCGACGACATCCTCGGACAGTACTACTAATTTGACTCCGTCCATTCGGGTTAAAGCCTCGTTGGACGGAATGTTATGGGATAGGACGGAATGCGTCGCTACGCAGTTGCTTTCAGTAAAAAGGCTCGCGCGCAGCGGGCCTTCGACATCCCGTTGGATCAGTTCCTCCGCCGAGTTCTTGCAACACCGAAGCCGCCAACCAACAACTACGGCAGGATCAGTGCCCATTCAGACAGGGTGGAGACCGGAGCAACCGGACGCTGAGTACCTTCGTGGGCGGAAACTGAAGGTGACAAGATTCCCCATGTGGAGCCCGTGCCAAGCCTGCCAGATTCGTCCGGTCACAACCCGACAGGACGAAACCGTGAGCACGACCGACGAAGACCGCCAGCGCCTGCTGAGCTCCGAAGAGCTGGCCGCAATGGCCGATGACGACTACAACGCCGACGAAGACAACCAAGCGGCCCTCGCTGAAATCGGCCGTGGCAATGTGGCCGACGATGCTGAGGAAGGTGAAGACGCAGCCACGGGCGCGGCGGATGATGATGCCGCCGGTTCAGGCGCAGCGCCCGCGCCCGCGCCCGCGCCGGCACCGGCCCCTGCCGCAGTTCCCGCCGACGACGCTGCTACGGCCGGGCAGGGCGCAGAGGGGAAGCCCGCACCTGCTCCTGCGCCGCAGTCGGGCTACACCGTCGATTTGCCCGCAGACTACGACGATCAGGTGAAGGCCAATCGCGCCGCCCTGGCGGAAGTTCGCAGGAAGTTCGATGACGGCGAACTGGATGCGACAGAACGCGACGCGCAGCTGGACAAGCTCCAAGACGAACGCGACGAGCTGCGCGACATCAAGACCCGGGCCACGGTCTCTGCCGAGATGTCGCAGCAGAACGCGCAGGCTGCTTGGGTCAACACCATCAATGCTTTCGTGGCGGACGCCGCGGTGAAGCCGGAGCTGGGAATCGTGGACTACACCAGGGACACGGCCAAGCAGGCGGACCTCGATGCCTTCGTGCGTGCGCTGGCCGCTGCACCCGGCAATGAAAGCAAGCCATCGCGCTGGTTCCTGGAGGAGGCGCACAAGCGTGTGATGGCGCTGCACGGCATCCTCACGACGAAGTCGGCGCCGGCGGATGTGAAGCGCAAGCCGGACGCCTCCAGCGTGGTGCAGAACCTGGCCGACGTGCCCGGCGGTGCCGGTGATGCCGACCCGGTGAGCAACGAGTTCGCCGAGCTGGACAAGCTCGATGGCCTGGCCTACGAGCGCGCGGTGGCCGCGCTGTCGCCGGAAAAGCGTGACCGCTACCTGCGCGCCGTCTGATGTCGTCCTCTTCGTTTCCGCCGCCCGTGCGCCGCGTTCACATGGAACTGCGCACGGGTGACGTGCTGGTGCTGCCGGGTGTGGAGCTGCGGCTCGTCTTCAAGAAGGGCCAGGCCGCCCGCATGGAGGTCTGCGCCGCCCCTGACACCGCTATCAAAAAGATCCCGGCGGCCGCGCGGCTCGTGCCAAGCCTGCCAACCTGAAGTCTCTTTCTTTTGCAACCGGGGCGCTGGAGTGCTCGCTACCACACTAGGAGCAATCCATGGGTAAAACCGTTGTGGGCGTGAACAGCCCCCGTGCAGTCAAGCGCTTCTCTGGCGACTTGGCGCTCGACGTCTCGCAGGAGGCGTACTTTGGCCGCAAGTTCGCGGCTGTCGGCCAGGGCGCGAAAACGCCCATCCAGATCCTGACCGACCTGGAATCGGAAGCCGGCGACCTCATCAGCTACGACCTGCTGGCCGAGCTGACCATGGCCCCTGTCGAAGGCGACAACACGCTGGAAGGTAAGGAAGAAGGCCAGAAGTTCTACACCGACCAGCTGTACATCGACCAGGCCCGCGGTGGCGTGAACACGGGCGGCCGCATGTCGCGCAAGCGGACGCTGCATGACCTGCGTGTGCGCGCCAAGCAGCAGCAGGCCAGCTGGTGGGCCCGCTTCCAGGATGAACTGCTGTTCACCTACCTGTCGGGCTCGCGCGGCGTCAATCCGAACTTCATCCTGCCGATGCCCTATGCCGGCCGCGCAGGCAACCCGCTGACCGCCCCCACGGCCAACCACCAGCTGTTCGGCGGCGACGCCACGGCGGTGTCCAACATCGACGCGACCGACAAGTTCAGCTTGGCCGTGGTGGGTGCTGCGCGCACCCGCGCCGACACGCAGGGCGGCGGTGCCACCGGCATCCCGGTCATGAAGCCGTGCATCGTGGACGGCGAGGAAGTGTTCGTGCTGGTGATGCACACCTGGCAGGAAGACGATCTGCGCAACACGACCACCCCCAACGACTGGGTGGACCTGCAGAAGGCTGCAGCCGGCTCGGCCGGCCTGAAGTCGCCGCTCTTCAAGCAGGCGCTGGGCATGCACCGCGGCGTGGTGCTGCACAGCCACCGCAACGTGATCCGGCACAACAACCACGGCGCCGGCGCGAACGTGGCCACGGCCCGCGCGCTCTTCATGGGGTCGCAGGCCGGCGTGATGGCCTTCGGCTCGCCCGGCACGGGCATGCGCTACGGCTGGCACGAAGAAACCCGTGACAACGGCAACCAAGTGGTCATCACCACGTCGTCCATCTTCGGCGTGAAGAAGTCCACGTTCGACTGGGACGGCCAGGTACACGACCAAGGCGTGTACGCCATCGACACGGCAGCGGCTCCCCGCTGAACCGCCGGCCCATCGCAACCAAATCGAGGAGTCAGAAATGCCTTTCGCTCAGAAAAGCGCGGTGCTCGCAGGGCACCAAACCCCCATCACCCCGAGCGGCATGGAGCTGGTCCGTGCCCGCTTCGGTCAGCCTCTGGTGGCGGCCGATCACGTCGTGGGCCGCGCCGGTGTCATCGGCGTGCTACCGGCCAGCACCCTGCCGACCGAGCTCTACGTGCGCGTGCCGGCCGCCCTCGGCGCCAACTTCACCGCCTCCATCGGCCTGGCCAACGCTGACGCATCCGATATCAGCGTGGCGGCCGACGACGGCGGCGCAGCCTGGGTGGTGGACAACAACACCGGCGCGGCCGGCGGCTATGTGCAGGTGAGCCCAGCGGTTTTCGCCAAGGTCGTGCCCAAGGACTACGACCGCAAGCTGCTGCTGAAGATCACCGCCGCCGGCACCGGCACCCCGGCCGGCCTGTTCGCCGTCGATCTGGTGTACTCGAACGCCTGATGCGGCGCGGCTGAACATCCCCGGGGCATCGCCCTGGGGCTTCCTGACCATTGGAGAAAAGCATGAAACTGTTTACCGCGCTGCCCGCCCGGCGTGACGGCACCCTGAATGTCGCCACCGACGACGGCAAAACCTACCAGTTCACCGGCCAGCCGCTGAGCTGCGAGGTCGAGGACGAAGACCACGCCGACGAACTGCAGACCAAGGGCTTCCAGCCCCAGGACGAGTTCGAAGCCGAGCAGGATTTCCTGAAGAAGGCTGAAGCCCGTGCTGCCCGTCTGGCTGCCCGCGGCGGCGCGCCATCGGCACGCGGCACCTTCACACCCGGCGTGGGCAGTGGCGACCAGGACGCAGACTACGAGAGCGTGACGGGCGGTGATGGCGCTCCGCAAGAAGCTGCCACGCCCGCTACCGGCCGCGTGCGCCGCCAACATCGCGCGTAAAGCGGGGACGCCGTGGCTTCGTGGGACAACTGGATGCCCGAGCTGACGCTGGCCGCCCCCACGGCGCCTGCGCCGCTTATCCACCTGTGCCTCAATCGGGCCGCGCGAAAGCTGCTGCGCATATCCCGCGCATGGCAGGAGTGGCTGGAGCCCACGGACGTGACCGGCGCTGCCTTCACCGAATACACCTTCGAGCTGCCGCAGGGCGGTGAGCTGGTGCGCCTGGAGCGCGCCACGCTGAATGGCCGGCCGATCGACCTGGCACACGCAAACGACTTGCCGGCCGACCCCGCTGCACACGCGGTGCGCGGCCGGGCCTACCTTGTGTCGCAGGATCTGCGGAATTTCACGGTAGGCGCGCGCGCTGGCGCCGGGGCTGTGCAGGCGTTCGTGTCGATCATCCCCACCATTCGCGGCAACACCGTGCCCGACAAGGTGGCCTCGCTCTACCACGAAGCCATCCGCGACGGCGCCAAGGCCGAGCTGCTGGCCACCAGCGGCACCGACTACTACAAGCCCGACCAGGCGGCTGTGGCGCTGGCGTTCTTCAACCAGGCGCTGGACGAGGCCACGACGGACGTCTGGCGCTCCAACACCGGCAGCGTGCCCCGGAGGTCCCCGAAATGGCTTTGACCGTCAAGCAGGTGCTGGACGACGCGGCCCGAGAGCTGCAGGACAAAGGCAGCATTCGCTGGTCGCGTCCTGATCTGCTGGACTTCTTCAACGCGGCGCAGCGGGCTTTCGCCCAGCACCGGCCCGACCAGCTGGCGCAGGAACGTGATCTGGCGCTGGCGGCCGGCTGGCGGCAGGTGTTGCCTGCCGACGTGCTGCTGCTGATCGACATCACGAACAACGCCAACGCCACCCAACGCCGGATCACCAAGACCGACCTGTGGGTGCTGGACTCGCTGATGGGGGCCTGGCGCGGGGGTTCCCCGGCGCGCGAGGTTCAACACTTCATGCACGACATGCGGACGCCGCGCGAGTTCCTCGTGTACCCGCCGGCCCTGGGTGGCATCAAGGTTCGCGCCGTGGTGGAGCCCGTGGCGAAGGATCTTGCCAGCGAAGAGGAGCAGCCCTGGGTGCCCGCGCAATGGCTGGACGCGCTGCGCCATTTCATGCTCTTTCGCGCGTGGTCGATGGATGCCGAGTTCGCCGGCAACCAGACCTTGGCGGCGGCGCACCTCGAGCTCTTCAACAGCGCGCTGGGCGTGCAGTCGAAAGCAGCGAACGAAGTCGCGCCAACCATGTGACAAGCCTGCCAAGCTGGCAACACCGATATCAACCTGGGGCGCTGGTGCGCTCGAAACAGAAAGGACGCCTCATGGCCGGCTTCTCCACTTCTCTGGGCAACGCGATCATCAATGCCACTCTGCGCGGGCAGGCCTTCCCAGCCATCCGCACGCCGTACTTCGCGCTTTTCACAGCCGACCCGACCGATGCGTTCACCGCGGGCACCGAGGTCAATGCAGCGTGGTATCGGCGCGTGGCAACCGGCGCGTTTGCTGCGCCGGCCAATGCGGCGACCTACAACGCCGTGCGGGCTGAGTTTCCCCCTGTGACTGGCGCGCAGGTCACCGTCACCCACGTCGGCATCGTCGAAGGCGGTGCTCCCGGCGACGCGACCGCCACGCTGATGTACTCGGAGCCGCTGGCTTCCCCGCGAACGCTGCAAATCAATGACGTCTTCGTGATCGACAGCCAGACGCTGGCGGGCGACTTCACGCTGCAGTTGCTTTAAGACGCGAACGAAGCAGTGAACCGCGGGCACCTCAACGGCTTCACGCTCAACGGAGCGTCTGCCGATCCCATCGTCCGCGTGCGCGTGGACGCAAAGGGGTACGCCCGGGTCAGCGCGGGTGGTCGAGTCCTTGCCTATGCAGTCGCGCACTCTGCGCCGAGGGTCCGCCTTGACGGGAAGCTGGGTAGGTTAGAGGCACGGCTCTCTGCTGATGCCGCCGCCGAGGCAGCCGTTGCTGGGGCGCTGGGGCGTGTGGACATCCACGGGCTTCTCGCTGTCACAGGCCGCGCAGTCATTAAGGTCACGCTGCCTCCTGTGTACGGACGCCTGGCCGTGCGGGCCCGGGCGAGCATCGGGCTCTGCGCACATGCATTGGTCCGCTCCTCCGCAGCCGTTACGGGTCGGGCTCAGGTTGAGGTCAGTGCGCGGTTGGTACGCCGCTCCCCGGTGCTTACGCGGCCGGCAGCTGCCGTCGTGGCGGATGGTGCCGTCTTCGTGCGCCGCTGGATCCGCTCCCCACTCGAGGGTCGAGGTCAAGCCTTCGTCATCGCCCGCGGGCACATCGAGGCGCGGCTCGCCGCACTTTCGCAGGCGCGCGCCTTGGCCGCTACGGCTTTCCGTGTCAAAGCCCGGGCCCCAGTGGCGGCCCGCGGTGTCGCGTTCATCGACGTGGACTTTGCCGTGAACAAGCGGCTGCCGTTCGATGAGCCTGCCCCCGAGTACCGCACCTTCTACGTGCCGGCCGGACAACACACGTTCGTCGTGTCGGAGTGAGAAATGAGCGTTCTAGGAACCGTGATCCAGCAGCCTGCTGACGTGCAGGACTACGACATCGAGTTTTCCGAGTGGTTTCCCCCGGGCGACGAGATCGTGGACTGCTTCATTGCAGTGAAGCCGGCCATGCCGCTGCCGCCCAGCTACGCCTTCCAGGGCCAGCGCGTGAAGGTGTGGGTGTATGCGGGCGGCACCAGTGGGGTGAAGTACCAGGTCACCGTGCGACCCACCACCGGGGACGGCCGGGTCAAGGAAGTCGAACTCATGGTTCGCATCAAGGAGGTTTAAGTGCCGCAGCTGTTCCTCAACAATTTCCAGTCGCAGTTCATCGCGGCGGTCAAGCAGACGCCGGAGTCGGCAACGCCAGCCGCCGAGGTGGGCTACGGCGTTCTGCGGCTCTCCGATGGCGCGGCTGGGACGCTGCTGAATCCACCGGCGGGTAGCTGGTACGTTGTGACGGCCTTCAAACGCAACGGCTCGGCAGAGTCCGACTACGAGGTCATGCACGTCGTGGCGGTGGATAACTCGGTGGTGGGAGAGTGCCGCATCACGGTGCTGCGTGGGCAAGAGAACACTGCACCCAGGGCCTACGCTGCCGGCGATATCCTCGAGCTGCGCCTCACGGCTGGCGGCATGGCGCGGCACGTCCAAACGAGTGACGCTCGACTCACCGACCCACGCGTGCCCACCGGGCCCGCAGGTGGGGTGCTGTCTGGCAATTTCCCGAATCCGGGTTTCGCGCAGGCCATGGCCACCCAGGCGGCCGTGGATGGGAAAGTGGACAAGGTGCCCGGCAAGGCGTTGAGCGCCAACGACTTCACCAATGCCGAAGTGGCGAAGCTGGCGGGCATTGCCGAGCAGGCGACGAAGAACGCCACGGATGCTCAACTGCGCGACCGGGCAACGCACACCGGGACGCAATCCGTCAGCACGGTTGCCGGTCTGCAGGCTGCGCTGGATGGCAAGGTGGAGAAGGTGCAGGGCAAGGGGCTTTCTTCCAGCGACTTCACGCAGGCCGAGAAGCAGAAGCTGGCCGACATCCCCGTGCCGAGCGCCATCGGCTCGCAGGTGGTGCAGGCCGCGGACGCCGCCGCGGCGCGCCAGGCGGTGGGGGCCGGCACCTCCAGCTTCAGCGGGCAGTTCGCGGACTTGGCAGGCAAGCCCACCACGCTCGGGGGATACGGCATCACGGACGCGCTGCCGGCTGCCTCGCCAGCGATGACGGGCGACATTCGTGCGCATGGGGCGGTTCGGGGACTGCGCGTGGACATGGCTGCTTTGACGGTGGACTGCAGCGCAGGTAACTACTTCGTCAAGACCGTGGCTGCAAACAGCACCTTCGCTTTCTCCAACGTCCCTGCAGCGCCAGCTCGGTTTTCGCTCGTCGTGGAGATCAATCTGACCGGCGGCGTCATAAGCTGGCCTTCGTCTGTCATCTGGTCGGGCGGGGCGGCACCGTCTGGATTGAACACCGACAAGGTGCATCTGTTCTTCTTCACCACGGTAAATGGCGGGGCAACCTGGCGTGGCGCCATCCTGCCGAACTACGCGAGCTGAGTCATGCTGGAGTTCATCGACATGATGTTCGGCGGCGATCCAAACGCGCCCTACACGCTCAACCTAGTGGCCAACGTGGCAAACCCCAACATTCCCACACTGGCAACCAACGCTGGGTGGAATGGCAAGGCGCCTCTGGTTGTCAACATCACTGCGGCTTTGGTCAGCTCGCTCAACTTCCCGAGCAACTGGTCATTCCCTGGTGGTGTGACGCTCAAGATCTCATCCTCCACCTTGGTGGGTGGTGTCGCCAGCGGAGGAACCGCCATCATCACGCGCGTGCCACTCAAGATCGAGAATCTCGGCGCGATTTATGGCGGCGGCGGTCCCGGCGGAAATGGACAAGGGGTTTATGCAGTTTCCACCGACGGTTACCAGTTCTTCGCAAACGGCGGGGCTGGCGGGCGGGGCCAGGGCTTTGAGAGCACGTCGTCTGTCAATGTCTTGCCTGCGCTTGCCGGCGCGCAGGGCGAGAGCATTTACTACCTCGGCGCTAGTGCCAACGGGGGCAAAGGTGGCGATGGAGGAGGGTGGGGCCAGTACGGTGCGAGCGGTGGTTATGGGTCCTGGAATCCTTCGGGGGGTAATTGGTATGCGGCAGGTGCCGGGCAGCCGCCAGGCGCTTACATCGATGGCAACTCGTATGTCACCTGGCTGAACAATGGCACTCGAGCAGGGCGAGTCATCTAAGGATCCGAGCATGAAAATTCTCAATCTCTCCAGTCTCCAATTCCCTCTTGCGCCGCACGAGGTGATCGCGCAGAACCCCGACAAGTCGTTCCCCGACCCGTTCGAACTTCCTGACGGATACGCGTGGGTGCTGCCGAGCGACCCACCAAGCTTCAACCCTCTCACGCACAGCCTGCGGTGCGATGCCCTCCAGGACGGTGAAGTCTGGCGGGAAAGGTGGACGTCCGTGCCTCTGCCCCCTGAGGAAGCTGCGATCGCTGCTCAGCGGCACCGTGGTGAGCTTCTGAGAGCTGTCAGCGATGAGGCGCAGCGGCGGCTGGACGAATTTGCCCAGCAGCGACGTTACGACGGGATCGTTAGCTTGGCCAGCTACGCGTCGAGCAAAAACCCTCGCTACGCCGCTGAAGGACAGCGTGGAGTGGATCTGCGCGATGACGTTTGGTCTGTGCTCCGCGAGATTGAATCGTCCGTGCTCTCCGGCACCCGGCCCATGCCGACCTTCGAGGAGGCCATCGCGGAACTGCCGGAGATGACCTGGACGCAGGCCCTGGTGTAGCCGCACCAAGCCTGCCAGATTGGCAGGCCATGACCACCTACAAGCTGAGCTCGTTCGTTGGCGAGGCGCCGAGTGTGTCCGACCGGGCCCTGGGCGCCAACTACGCGCGCGAGAGCGTCAACCTCTTCCTGCCCAGTGGCGAGTTCTGGCCGCTGGCCACTGATCGCCGGCACTCGGCCTGCATCGCCGGAGCGAAGACCCTCCACCGTTTCAGCCGTGACGCGAGCGGCGCGGTGGTGCAGAACCCGGATGCGCCGATCCGCTCCTATGCGCAGGAGCTGTGTTTCGTGAAGGGTCAGATCAACGACGAGGCGGCGGAGCGGACTTACCTTGCGACAGCCGATGGCAGCACGGGGCCCCGCATGATCGACACCCGGGGCAATGATCGGCTGCTGGGCGTGGTGCGCCCGGTAAAGCCGGCCGCAAAGCTGCAGGTGGTGGACGAGTTCACGGCGGACGAGGCGCGCACCTGGCTGTACGGCGATTTCGCGGAGATGGTCCGCAAGGATGTGCTGGCCAGCGCCGTGCAGCACGCTGGCAATCAGGAGGCCATCCGATGGGACGGCGCCGGCAAGGCCTACGCCGGGGCGACGTCGAACTATGGCCTGACCTTCTCCACCGGAGTCGCCGCCAGCGTACCTCCTGTCAACCTCTATGCGGTGGTGAGCGATGCGCGGGCAGGCGATACCCAGATGGACACGACGCGGCTTGGCGCGGTCAAAGTATCGGGCGGGTGGGCGGTGCCCGTGGCAGCCTTGCCCGCAACGTACCCCCTTCGCCGGGGTGATCTGGTGGCGGCTCTGCAACTGCACCAGTTCCCCTCGACGGCCGGCGCCCGGTCGGGCGAAGCGGTTCTCACGGCTGAACGGGCTGACAAGATCGCAGCGTATGCGGTCGCAGCTCTGGCGCCTGGCACGGAGTGCACAAACTGGCGCGGCGAACTGGACCGGCTGGTGAAGGAGTTCGCGGGCCTGGCGCTGACCAAGACTTGGAGCACTCCCGGTGCGGCGCCAGTCAAGCCCGCCGAGCCCGGGGGTGCGCAGTATGTCGGGGGCGATGGCGACTCCACGTTGCTGATCGAGTCGGCCGAGTGGAAGCAGTACCGCATTGCGTTGGAGGCCTACTACAACGCCATGGACGCCTACCAAGCTGGCAAGACGACCGCGAGCAGCCAGAGCGATAGCTTCAACGCACGCCTGGTGGAGATCCAGCAGCGGTGCGCCTCCCTGGTGTCGAGTATCCAGACCCAGTTGGCATCTCAGTACACGGCCGCTACCGACAAGCCGGACGCCGCCGGCGCCTGGCTCGACAAGCTGGGAGGCGTGGCCGAGATCGCCGGCAAGACGGTGGAGCGGGTGGTGGACTCCCGGTACTACGTGGTGTCCTTCGTCACCGACCTCGGAGAGGAGTCGGAGCCATCGCCCTTGTCGGACATGCTCGAGGCGGACGCGAACGACACCGTGACCATCACCCGGCCGGCGACCATGACGGGCGAGAGCCATGCGGCCCGGAATATTGCGAAGTGGCGTCTCTACCGCAGCAACACCTCGGAAACCGCGGCGGCCTGGCAATTGGTGCAGGAGCTGCTCATCAGCGTGCCCTCCTTCTTGGACGACAAGCCCAGCGAGGAGCTGGACAGTCTCCAGCCGCAGTTCACCTGGACAGCGCCCCCGTACCGGATGGACTCGCAATTCGACGGCGAGAACAAGCCGACCGTGGGCACCAACCCCTACCTGCGCGGGCTGACGGGGATGCCCAACGGGATCATGGCGGGCTTCATCGACAACACGGTCGCCTTCTGTGAGCCCTACGTGCCGTATGCCTGGCCGGTGGACTATCAGGTGACGACCGAGTTTCCGGTGGTGGGACTGGCGGTGTTCGGCCAGACGCTGTTCGTGGGCACGACAGGCAATCCCTACTTCATCACCGGCGCCCACTCCGCCTCGATGTCCGCCCAGAAGCTGGACAGCAACCAGTCCTGCGCGGCGCGGCGGTCGGTCGTGGGGGTGCAGGGCGGTGTGCTCTATGCGTCGCCCGATGGGCTGTGCCTGGCCAGCGCGGGCGGCATTGAGGTCGTGACCCGTCAGCTCATCGCGCGCAAGGACTGGCAGGCCCTCCAGCCTGCGTCCATGTTCGCAGCAGAGCACGAGGGCGTGTACTACCTGTTCTATTCGGGTGCGGGTGGTGGTTGCCTGGCTTTCAGCATTCAGGACGGCATGAAACTGGGGCACACCGACATGACCGGCACGGCGGTTTGGGTGGACAAGTTCAACGACCTGATGTACGTGGCTCGGGGCACGGACATCCTAGAGTGCTTCACCGGCGGTGGCGCGCGGGTGGCGCGGTGGAGGACTGGCGTGGTGACCCAGGCGGCGCAGGCACCGTTGGCGTGGGCCAAGGTGTACGGCGAGCAGGCAGCTCAAGCGCCCGTGACCCTGCGCATCTGGGGTGACGGACAACTGCGCCACACCGCCACCTTCACCGACCTGCAGCCTCAGCGGCTGCCGGCTGGCCGCTGGCTGGAGCACCAGGTGGAGATCGAAGGCGCTGCCCGCGTGACCGCCGTGGCGCTGTACTCCACCACTGCGGAGCTGCGCGGAGCATGACCAATACCCTCAAACGCGATACGGGGGTTGCCCGGCTGCCGGCCCTGCCGATGGTGAACATCCAGGACAAGGCGCTGGCCAACTGGTGCAACGCGGTGACCGAACGCATGCAAGTCCGTGAAGGCGAGCGCGGCAATGAGAATGAGCGCACCGTGACGCTGCGTGAGTTGCGGGAGCTGACTGGCGGCGTGGCCGATCTGGCGAAAGTGTTGGCCACGCCGAAGGAGCCGGCGGACGGGGAGGTCGGGCTGGACCTGGGCGGGGGGCTGTCTGCCACCGTGCGCGTGGACCAGTTCGCACGATCGATCATCGAATCCCGGCTCTTCCGATCGCTCGCGAAGAGCCTGGATGACCCCACGCGGTACGACCACCTCGCGAAAGAAATCCGGGATGAGCTGGTCCGCTCCATCGCGGACGAGGCGGCCAAGCGGGGCGCAGAGATCCGTGACCTGACGACCATCGTGCAAAGCAACGAGCGCAGCTTTGCTCGGGCGGTGCGCGAAGTGACGGCCAGCCTGCAAGCGGCCAGCGCTGGGGTGCGGGCCACCCAGGCCGCGTGGAGCGACGGCCAGCGCGCCATGGCGACGAACGTGCTCCAGCTGCAGGCGTCGCTGGGCAACTACTACCAGGACGGCAAGCCCGGCCGGGCCAGTCTGGAGGAGGAGATGACGGTGCTGGCGAGCCACACCGACGGTTTGCGCGCGCAGTACACCCTCAAGGTGCAAGCTGGTGGGGCGCTGGCGGGCTTCGGTATTGCCGCGGAAGAGGTCAATGGCCAGACGTCCAGCGCCTTCATCATCATGGCCGACAAGTTCGCCATCGTGAGCCCAAGCTACAGCGGTGGGCTGCAGCGCACGCCGCGACCGCAGGACGTGGTGTTCGGTGTCGACGGCCAGGGCATCTACTTCCAGCAGAACGTGTACCTCAAGGGCAACCTGCGGGTGGACGGCAGTGGCCGAACATTGGCAAACGGCTTGCGCGGCTCTGTGCTGTTGTCGGCCAGCGGCGCCAGTTGGAGCGATGCGACTGCCCGGCAGGCCGTCTGGCAGGCATTGGGCAACGGAGGCAGCGCGCCGGACAACAACCACTTGGTGATCGGCGATGCGGTCACGATCACGAACGGCGCTGGCTTCACGCAAACCCGTCACTGGATGGGTTCGGCTTGGCTCATCCCTGCGGCGGTGCTGAGCGGCGACCTGCTGGTGGATGGCACGGTGGCTGCGCGCAAGGTGGACACACGCGGGCTGACTGTTCGCGACGATGCCGGCAACGTCATCCTGTCGGCCAACGGCCTCGATGCACAGTGGCTGCGCAACCTGCGGGCGGACCACGTTGGTGGTCTGGGTGCACTGGCCCGCGCGGACAGCGTTCGCATCGGCGAGTCGGTGAAGTTTCCCGATGGCTCCACCATGACCACGGCGGACTTCATCAACCGGCTGCAGCGGATCACCTCCAACAACATCGGCGTGTTCATGGACACTGCAGCCATCGGCACAGCCTACATCGGCAATGCGGCTGTGGGCACGCTGCAGATCGCAGGGGGCTCGGTCACGTCCATGGCCAGCGGCGCCGGCGGCATGGTCAACGTCACAGGCGACGCCGACGTCGAGCTGTGCTCGGCCTGGGTGAACAACGCCGAGGGCGGATCCGGGGTGGTCATCATCGCCCTGGTCAACGCCATGCCTGCGGGCAGCAATGGCAGCATGCACCTCACCATCTACCGTGGCGGCACTCCTATCCAGTACACGGGAACCTCGATGCTCAACGGCTACCGTACCTCGGCGCACAACAGTTGCTTTGACGCTTCGCCACCCTCGGGTTGGACGCAGTACAGGCTCCTGGGCCGGGCCGGGGCAGGCGAGACGACAACGGTGTTTCTGTCCAACATCGTGGCTACCGGAGGGCGCCGATGATCCACTTTGTGCAAATCGACCCGGCGGGCCGGATCCTGCGCTCGGGAAGCGCTCCCTGCCGCGATCTGCGGGAGATGCCGGGTGTGGACGACAGCTTCCGCCGTGTGCCTCATGCCGTCCAGGATCCCAACGCCTTCTTCTGGGACGACGGATTGGTCGCACTGCCCGCCGCGCCCAGCCCGTTCCATCGGTTCGATGTGGCGACCAGGCGCTGGGTGATGGATAAATCGCGCGCCTGGGCGGCCGTGCGCGCCGAGCGTGACGTGCGCCTTCAGGCGTGCGACTGGCGGGTGCTGCCCGACTCGCCGACCCCGGGAGGCATGCGGCAGGCCTGGCTGGACTACCGGCAGGCGCTGCGCGACGTGACGGGGCAGGGCGACCCGCGCGCCATCGTGTGGCCAGCGGCGCCAGTTTGACCGTACCAAGCCTGCCACCCTGCGGGCCATGACTGTTCACGCACTGGAATACGACCTCGACGCGGTGCTGCCGTTCATGCGCGAGCGCATCCCCGGTTTTGCGGCGTGCGAGGGTCAGCGGGGCATCGGCCTGCGTCGGGACGGCGTGCTGGTGGCTGGCGCCGTGTACGAGGGCTTCAATGGTCGAAACCTATGGATGCACGTCGCTGCGGAGTCCGGTGCGCGTTGGCTGGTCCGTGACTACCTGCGTGCCTGCTTTGCCTATCCGTTTCTGGTGTGCGGCGTGGAGCGCGTGAGCGGCTATGTCAACGCGAGCAACTTGGCAGCTCGAAGGTTTGACGAACACCTCGGCTTCCAGGAAGAAGCCAGATTGCGCGGAGCCGCGCCGGATGGCGGCGACGTGATCTTGTACGTGATGTGGCGAAAGGATTGCAGATATGTGCCGCTGGCATAAACACGAATGGGACATGCTCCCCAGCGCTGCCTTCTCGCCGCGCCCAGGCGGAGGCATGACGGTGGAAGGCGGCAAGGGCAGCAGCGCGCCAGCGCCAGATCCTCGCCTAATAGACGCGCAGATCCGGAGCATGGGCATTCAGGATGGGGCGATCCAGCGCATCCTGGCCCAAAGCGACGAGATGGCGCCGCTCCAAAAGGAACAGACGCAATTCGCCCTGGACACGTCGCGCAAGGCGTGGGAGCAATCGCAAGCCGACCGAGACTATGCGCTGGGACGGCGTGACAAGCTGTCAGGCTTGCAAGACACGATGGTGGAGGAGGCGCGCAACTTCAACACGGATGCGCGCCGTGAAGAATTGGCAGGTCAGGCTGCAGCGGATGTGTCGCAGGCGTACACCAGCGCCAGTCGGACATCCGCTGCCGAGATGGCGCGGATGGGCATCAACCCGAAGGATGGGAAATACGGCGCGGTCAGCAACGCCCTTGTAGCAGCTACCGGCTTGGCTTCCGCTCAAGCGAAGAACGGGGTCCGGACCCAGGCCCGCGTTGAGGGGCGCGCACTGACGGACCGTGCGTCAAACGCGCTGGCGGGCTATCCGGGAATGGGCATGCAGGCGACCGAAGCCACGGCGAGGTACGGGGTGGCCGGCCAAGCTCTGGCCGCGTCAGGCTTGGCTGGCCTGAACTCGGGCTACGGCCAAGCGGCTGGAGTGGCCGGGCAGATGGGCTCCAACGCTGCCGGTATGTACGGGGCAATGGGGTCTTACCGCAATGGCCAAGACCAGATAGCCGCGGCGAACAACCCAGCAAACACGATCTTGGGAGCGGCTGCGGGGATCGGGACCGCCTGGGGGCTGGGCAAGCTGAGGTAACTACTCGACGCAGTCGTAGGCCCAGATCATGCGTGAGGTCTGCACGCGGAAGTGCGCCCGCCCGGCCCTACTGCGGGGATCAAGGCCGCGGCGGCCATCTTGGTGTTCATGACTTGTTGTTCTTGCTGGGCTCCGGAAGATCCAGCTTGCGCTGCGCACGGTCTTGAGAGAGGGGCAGATCTGCGATCGATAGACACGACATACCCACGCGAAGAGCTGTGTTCCTAACACCCTTGTCCTGGCTGATGATGAGTTGGGCGCCATTGGACTTCCCAATAGCGATCAGCTGTCGATCGACCTTCACTTTCTGCCAGTTCTCTTCGGATCCGTCCCTTTTGTCACCACGACCTATTGCTGCACTGTCGAGAGTGGCGCATTCGAAAGCTGCAGCCCGGTCGAAGTTGGCCATGAACACGTAAGTCTTCCGCTCCAACACGTTGATCGACTCGACACCTGCGATGTCAGCGCCGACCAAGTATTCGGCAAGCGCTGGCATGGGGACGATCAGTGTGCACTTTTGAGCCTCGATCTGTTCGATCAAAGTGCTCATTCGAAGACGGAGCTCTTCATGCAGTTTCGGATTAACGAGTGCGACCAAGAAGTTGGCGTCTACGAGGATGCGCTTCGGTAGGGCAGGCGCGCCGATCATTCCTCACCTCGCAAATCCGCCAAAAATGCATCAGCATCCGGAACGTTCTTCCACCCATTGTTGGGAACCGCGCTGAATTGCGCGAGAACTTCGGAGATCGGTGTGTCCTCCAGTACGTCAAAACTTTCAGCCGTGCACTTGCTGGTTTCCGGCAGCCATCCGAAATCCGTGCGCTTCCACTGGCCTTTGACCGTGACACGAATCACACCCTGCCTGAAGAACCGAGGCAACTGACGGGCCATATGCTCGTCTCGCACCAAAATGCGCACGTCCCTGTCAAGGTAGTCTCGCAGGTAGAGATGCATTGTGTCATCCGCTCCCACCACGCCCGTAACCACGCCATCAACCGTGCCGGTCTGATAGATGGTTGGAGCCTGGATGCTTTGCACGTTTCTGCCTTCGAAGAGATAGACGACATTGTGGTTGCTGTCGATCAACTGTGCTTGTCGGATGCCATCCACGTCGATCATGTGTTGGATGCGTCCCAGAACTCGTCCGGGGCGGCTGGCGGGCTCAGTACGAGCCTGTACGAGTCGGAGATGGGCCAAGTGCCTTCTCGGCTCAGGGAGCTTTGCTTTGAGCCCGGTGCTCGCCTTCTTGATGCCAGCAAAGGTTGGGCCGTTTTCGGTACCAAGTAACTCCGCAAATTCCGTGATGTACGTCCCAACACGGTCCATTGGAAATTTGTCAGGATTTCTGCCAAGAATGCGAAGCATGTAAGCCCAGCGTTCTTTCGGCTCGTCAGCAGGTGATTGGGCCATTGTTCACATCCTCCAATGCCGACTGTATCAGGATGTTTTATCTGCCTCATGGGGCGTTCCAAGCCTGCCACCCTGATCCGGTCACAGGAGCACAACATGAGCGCATTCGACAAGGGGTTTTCGTTCGGTCTCGGGGCTTGGCAGCAGGCGATGGACAACAAGCGTCAGGACGAGAAGGACGAACGGGCAAAGAAGGAATTCAGCTGGAGGGAAAAGGACCGTGCTCGCGTGGACGATGAGCGTGGACGCGAGGATGCTGCCTGGGGAGCGCTCGGCCCAACGGCGGGCGTCACTCCGCCTGCGCCCGCCGTTGCGACAGCCGTGCAGACACCACCCCAGACATCGGCACCGGCTGAGTCCGCCTCGCATGCGGTAGAGCAGTCCACGTCACGGGTACCTCTCGCGGCCTCCGGCACTGCGTTGCCAGAAGCCCCTCCGGCCACGGCATCAGCGCCCGTGCGCCAAGGCGTGACAGCTGCGTTTGCAACGCCGCTGGCCTCGCGCGGTGCGCAGCTGCGCGCATTGGAGGGTGTCGCTATCGCCCGGCGCGACGCCGGCTCGCTGGAGCGGATCGGTGCGGCCCGGCAGAGCGCCGAAGAAGATGAATTCATCGCCCAGGCCATAAAGGGGTACACCGGCGCGGAGGACCAGATCGGCACCACGGCGCTGCACATAAACGGCACATCGAAATCCATCACCATGGGCGCACCCGACAAGAATGGGGTAGTGCAGCTCGCCGTCGTGACACCAGATAGGCGCGCCCAGTTCATGAGTCTGAGCCGCGACCAGCAGGCTCGGCTCTACGCGGCCGGTCAGCTCATGGAACGGAACCCCACCCGTGCCCTCCGGGAGATCTCGGAGGTGAACAAGCCTCTCGCTGAGGCGCTCGCGGTGGAAAGCGGACTGGTGACAAAGGCAGCCGGTTCCAATAACCAAGCCGCTTTCAACGCACGCGATGATGACCGGGCGGACCGGCAGCAAGCGGAGGTGTCGCGGCATAACCGCGCGACTGAGTCGATCGCATCCGCGAAAGTGGCCGCGGCGGCCAAGCCTGCGGCAGGCCCCTTCGACCCGCAGGCTGGATTTGACGCGGAGCAGGCATACAAGACCGCGCTGGATATCGTGCGCAAGGAGTCGGAAGGAGGCATCGGCGGAAAGTCGGATCCAAAGCAAATGGCTGAGCGAGTGCAGTCCGTCTATGGCAACCTGCGTGACACATGGGCTGGCGAAAATATCCAACGACAGCGGGCCAACGCATTCACTGCCGAGGCGAAGCGCGCACGGACTCCGGAAGAGATCGAGGGCATCCGAAGCAGGGCACTTGAGCGCGGATACACGGACATTGAGATGGCGCAACTCGACCCGCGCTTCGCACGTCCAACGCCCGCCGCCGAGCCAGCGCGTCCCGTTGCGTCCCCAGCGTCATCGGCTGCGAGGCCGAGCCTGCCGGCTGCGCCACCGCAGGGAGGCAGTCAGCCCGACGATGCGCCTGCTGGGCGGGAGCTAGACGCAGCAAAGGCAGGATTGCGCGACGCGATCACCAACGCTCGCAAGTTTGGGCTTGCACAGCGGGCAGCCGACCCTGCCGCTTACCAGGGGGCCATCGACAGGGTGCGGGCTGCAGAAGCCGCAGAGGCGCAGGCTGAGAAGCGATGGCAAAGCACCATTGCGCAACAGGGTGTGAGCGCGTACTTCGGCGGGGGGCGATAGCCTCAAGCGTCCTCGCGTACCTCACGCCGGGCGCTGGTACGCCTGCTACGCACACCTGCAACGCGCACTAGATGGGCGTGCCAAGCCTGCCAATCTGAATTCCTTGCCCCAGGGACTCAGATGATGTCGAAGAAAAAGTTCACGCCCCCATTGCTCACCTCATTTGACGAGTTGGATCAAGCCGGTATCGGGGCAGGGTATCGGGCGAGAGCCCAGCCAGAACCAGTTCCCAAGAAGCCCGAAGAGCGTACATGGGGCGAGGCAGCGACCGATACGGTGGTGCAGCTGGCCGAGGGCGTGAACAACATCGCCGGGGCTGTGCCGAACCTGTTCGCGCCCCAATCCGGCGTGGCGTCCTTTTTCCGGGACAACGCGGACCACTGGCGCGGGGCGCAGAGCGAGGCCCTGCGTCGCAAGGTCGCCGATGCGGATGCCCAGATCGGGCAGGCGAACCAGGATTCCATCGTAGATCAGGCCGTGACCGCGGCGAAGGCCTACGGCAGCGATCCCGCGCTTGCGACGCGGTTCGTCACCACCAACCTGCCCAGCATGCTCCCGGGCGTAGCCGTGGCCAAGGCGGCGCAGGTCGCACGCCTGGCTGGCGGTGCGAGCGCGGCCGTCGCGGCGGGTACGGCCACCACGGCGGCCGGTGCCACCAATGCGGTCCTCAATGCCGGCGGTGCCCGGGGTGAAGCCTTTGAGGACATCCGCGACGCGCTTGTGAAGCAAGGCCACAGCAGCGAGGAGGCCGAGCGCATGGCGCTCGAGCGCTCGCGCATGCCCGCCGCCGTGGGCGCCGCCACCGGGTTCCTGTCTGGAAAGATTGGGCTGGAGCATGCGGTAGTGGGCGGCGGCGCTCGCGGCGGGCTGGCGGCCGGCGCTCGCTCGGCGGCTGCAGAGTTGCTGGGCGAGCAGGCGGAGGAGGTGCTGCCGCAGGTCGCGACGAACTACCAGGCCAGCGATATCGACCAACGGCCGCTCTCTCGGAACGTCGGGCGGACCGCCGTGGAAACGGCCATTGGTTCGGCGCCGGGCGCGGGCGTGTCCGGCGCGATGACCGCCCTGCGCCGTGGTGATGCCCCGGCCGCAACGTCGGAGGACGGGCAGCCGCCGGCCAGGGCTGACACGACTGCGGAAGACATGCTTCCCGACCCCCTGCCCGAGCAGCCTGCACTCCGGCCGAGCCCGACGGCTGAGGCTGCCGACACGGCTTCGGCTGTCACCCGGCTGGCGGAACTGGAAGTAATCGACGGCAACGTGGGACTGAGCGCCGAGCAGCAGGCCGAGCGCGCCGCGCTGGCGAATCGCGTCGATCAGCAGGCTGCGCTTGAGGAGGAGCTGGAAACCATCGGCGAGTCGGCCGAGGTTGTTGATAGCCAGGCTGCCGCACCCGAAGCCGGTCTTCCGACATCGGGGGAAACGCAGGCCCAGCAAGCGTCCGCAGCTATGAACTCAGGAGCTGCGGCATTTGATCCGGCGGCTACGCAGGCGAAGACCTGGCCCCAGTTCGTGACCGAGCGGGGCGAGCGCGTCTCTACGCTGCGCAAGGGCACGCCGGAATGGGACCGCTTGCAGAACGAGTGGACCGCGGTGAAGACCCGCCGCGCCGGAGCAAACCCAGAAGGCACGGGCGCCACGGGCGCACCGACGCCGGAAATTCAGAACCGCGACCGCAGCCGGCCCGCCAGCGTAGTGCAGATGCAGGCCATGGCACAGAACCCGGACTACCTGCGTCTGGGCGTTTCACGCAGCCCCGAGTCGGGCGCCCCGATGGTGTTTGCCGTGGGCGACCGTGTGGAAGCGGTGCCGAACCTGGGCCGGGCCGACACGGCGGTGATGAGCGACGGCCAGCGCGTGCCGTTCCAGTACGCGGTGATGGAGGCCGGTGATGTGCAGCCGTCCAACTTCGCCGACGGCGGCGTGAACCCGCTCTTCGACGCTGCTCACCCGGGCACGGTGAAGGCGCTGAACAACGGGCGCACCGCGGGGCTGCGCGCAGCCTACGAGCGCGGCACGGCCGAGCAGTACAAGCAGGAGCTGATGGCGGACAGCGCGCTGCACGGCATTGAGCCGGAGGTGATCGCCCGCATGCGCGCGCCGATGCTGGTGCGTCTCTACTCCGAGCGGGATAACCAGGCCAACATGGGAGCCAAGAGCCAGAGCCAAGCGCTGGGCCTGTCGGCCACTGAGCAGGCCGCGACCGATGCCACGCTGGTTGACAACGCAGTGCTGGATGCCTTCGATGCCGGGGGGCTGGACAGTGCAGCGAACCGGGACTTCGCCCGGGCGTTCATCGGCAAGCTGCAGGAGAACGGCCAAGATGTGGCCGGGATGATGGACGCAGGCGGCTCGCTGTCGCCGGCCGGCGTGACCCGGCTGCAGGCCGCCCTGGTCCACAAGGCCTACAGCGACGGCGACCTGGTGGAGTCGATGTTCGGCTCCACCGACAACGACATTCGCGCCATCGGCGAGGCGCTGAAGGACGTGGCCGGCGAATGGGCGAACATGCGTGCGGCGGCCGAGGTGGGTGCTGTGAACCCGCAGGTGGACGTGACGGGCAACCTGCTGCAGGCCATCCGACTGGTGCAGAAGGCGCGGCGCGAGCGGGCGTCCCTTTACGACGCGATCAACCAGGTGGACATGGTGACGGGCGACGTGGTGGACTCTCTCACCGTCGGCATGCTGCGCCTGCTGTATTCCGGCGAGTACCTGACTCGGGCGGTTGGCCGCGACCGCCTAGTGGAGTCGCTGCGCGACTACATGGGCGCCGCACTGGCGACACGCGCCGAGGGTGATATGTTCGGCGAGCAGGTCGGTCCTGACGCCATCCTTTCCGCGTTGAGCGGCCAACCAACCGAGCAGACCAGCGATGCACCAACCACCGAAGCCAACGGACAACCCGCACCCACAGCCCAAGAAGGCGAACGAGGAGCCGCTGGCGGCGACGCTGTTGGCAGCCGTGCTGCTGAGCCAGGGCAGCAAGAACGCCGATCGCAGCCAGATCAAGCAGGGGCAGAACCTGCTGAAGATGGCCGAGGCATCCAAGGGCAAGATGCCACAGATCAAGGCGGACAGCCGGATGGGCAAGGCGATCAAGGCGCTGCAAAAGACCGCAGTAGCCCCGTAGCGCCCCCCCCGGGCAAGCCCAAGTTGCGCGACACGCGCGGCACTGGTGTGCGCCTGCATGGCACCAGCCGCCCGCTGCCGGCCGGAGGCCCGTCCAACGACGAGGTGTACAGCGGCAACGTTCTGAACATCTACGGCCAAGGCTTCTACACCACCGACGCTGCAGACATTGCGGCAGGCTATACCCGCAAGGGTAAGGGTGGCGAGCCTACCGTGTATGACATCGCCGAGCGTGAGCCAGTGCGGTTGTACGACATGGACGCGCCGATGACGCCTGATGTGCGTGCGCTGGCCGAGCGGGCGCTCGGCGACTTGGCGCGGGACGAGGATGGGGAAACTGGTGAGCCCATCACTACCCTGTCCCACATGTTTGATGAGGCGCGCGCCGAGTCGCGTGCAGAGGGCGTCAGCGCGGAGGAGGTGCAGGAAAGCTTTTATGCCATCCGCGAGAGGCTGGAGGAGTTGGGTTACCGTGGCTTCACCCATGTGGGTGGCAAGAAGACCGGCAAAGCCGCGCACCAAGTAAACATCTACTGGTTCCCCGAGAGCGACCTGCAGGTGAAGTGGGCCGACCTGGCGCGCTTCGAGGAGGGAAAGGAGTTGGAGCTATCCAGTTACACCTCCGATGAAGTCACGGCGCGCGAGGACGCGCAGCAGCAGGCCGACCAGGAGCGCGCACGCGAAAACGCCCGCGCCGACGCTGACGCCCGCGCCGAGCGCGACCGCAAGGAAGTGGCTGCGCGTATGGACGCCAGCGCAAACTCTTTCGAGCTTGGTCAGGACGCCGACGATGCGCTGTCGGGGCAAAAGCCCATGTTCAGCCGCAAGCCCAGCGACCCGGAGGCCCGTGATGCGGAGTACCTGGCGGCGGTGGAGCGCGGCGACATGGATGTGGCGCAGCGCATGGTGGATGAAGCCGCCAAGGCCGCCGGCTATACCGATGGCACCGAATACCGGATGTCGCACACGGCGCCCGATAGTGAAAGCGGCACCAGCCTGGTGGACCTGCGCACGTCAGATCTGGTGCCCGACGACTACTGGACGCGGCCGGAGTGGTATCAAGGCACGCCCGAGGAGTACGCATCCCACGCTGCTGTGTCGGCGCTGCTCCGCAGAGTAGACGCGCGGGCGGCTGCTGGCAAGACTCCGGGGCTGGCTTCGGCGACGATGTACCGAGCAGTTCCCAAGGGCGTGAAAGACGATGCATTTCGCAATGGCGACTGGATCACCCCGTCCGAAGCCTATGCGCGCAGCGAGGGCGCGATGATCCCCGGTGGCTATCGCATAGTGTCGATGCAGGTGTCGGCCGAAAATCTCTGGTGGGATGGCAACTCCATTGCCGAGCTAGGCTATGACAACGGGCAGCGCCTGGGGTACAAGAACACGAAGAACAACCGCAAGCGGCTGGACCCGGTGACGCGCGATGACGACGGCGCCGTGATCCCTCTGAGCAAGCGGTTCAACTCCCGTTCCAGTGATGTGCGGTTCAGCTTCGCAGGTCAGACGGCGCGCACCGCAGACATGACCGAGCTGCAGCGCGCCAAGGACATGGCCGCGCGCGGCGTGATGAGTGCGCGCATCCAGGCGGCGACTGGCTGGCACCGTGGTGTCGATGGCCGGTGGCGCTTTGAAATCAGCGACGACAAGGCGGCGTTCCGCCAGGCCGAAACCGACGAGAAGGCGCGCGATGCAGTCGAGCGCGAGGTGCGAGCTGCTGCGCAGGTGGATGGCGATGGCGAGCTGTTCCGTGCCACCGTGGGCGACGGCACCGATTGGGTTATGGCAGCCTACGGAATGACGCGCGACGAGGCCGTGCAGAAGCTGGCCGATCGCGTGGCCCGCTCGCGCTTTGGCGCCGACTTCGACATCAACAAGGTCGGCGACCGTGAGGTCCACCCTCTGTCCGATGTGCTGAACCACCCGGACCTGTTCCAGGCCTACCCGTTCCTGCGGGGTTTCACGGTTCACTTCCGCAAGGGCTACAACGTGAACGGATCGTTCGATGAGCGCAACCAGGCGGTCACGCTCAATGCGAACCGAAAGCCTGCGGAAATGCTGTCCACGCTGCTGCACGAGATTCAGCACGCCATCCAGGCGCGCGAAGACTTCGCCCGGGGCGGCGACGCCAGCCAAGAATTCGCCTCCAGTGTGAAGTCCGTCCTGCGGCAGATAGCGGAGGGCGAGGCCCGTGAGGTCGAGGCCTGGAAGGCGCGGCATCCGGAGCTGATGGCGACTGCCGACAAGACTGCGGCCACGCTGCGCGATGCGCTCAAGTACGAATCGATGGAGCGCCTGCTGTCCTACTCCGAGCGGGAAAAGCCAAGCGGCGTGTTCCGCCTGATCCGCAATGAAATGCAGTGGATCTACGAGAAAGAATCGTGGCGCGACCCGGTGGCGGTCGAGCTACAGCGGCGGTTCTACGGCATGCCCAAGAGCGGCCCGAAGCGCAGCGCATACATCCGGGACATGGCATTTGATGCGCAGAAGTGGCTGCGAAGCACCATTGCGGCCGAGCACCTGGCAGCGTTCCAGGCCGACGAGCGCACGATGAAGGGGTTGGTCGCCGCGCTACGCCGGCACGCCGATAAGGCGCGCGCGGCGCTGCAGCCCCTGCATGAGCAGGAGGGCCGGGCCCGGGTGGCCGAGGCCCTGGATCGGAAATTCGAGTTTGGATCCCCTTACGACATCTACCGCGCTCTTGCCGGGGAGGTGGAGGCGCGCGCCACGCAGGCACGGCAGGGGCTGACGGCAGCAGAACGACGTGCACGGCCCGTGCAGGCCGACATGGACGTGTCGCCGGCAGAAGCCATCGTGGTGGTGGGCGGCCGGGAGATGCGCCTGCCGGACGTGCAGCAGGATCGCGGCGCGCCCGGGCCGGCCGATGACTTCGACGTGGACGCGTTCCTGCGCACGATGCAAGACGCCCCGGCCGTGCCGGACGAGGCGAAGGCCCAGGCCGTGGCCCGCACTGAATTCGCCGCGGCGACGATCCGCTCCGGGTGGTCGAACGGCCCCGAGGTGGTCGTGGCGTTCGACATGGCCGACCCGAAGGTGCCGCAGCAGGTGCGCGATGCCGACCTGAGCCAGCGCAGCCGGGGTGCCGGGGGATCTCCAGAGGGGTTCTACTTTGGCGGGAAGGTGTACCTGCTGGCCCAGCAATTGCCGCGCGAGCAGGACGTGGCCCGCGTGCTCATGCACGAGGCGCTGGGCCACCACGGGCTCGCCGGCGTGTTCGGGTCGGGGCTCGATGCGGTGTTGAAGCAGCTCGCTCAGGCGCGCCCCGCCGAGGTACGCCGCAAGGCCGCGGAGCACGGCCTGGACTACAGCGACCGTGGCCAGCGCATGCAGGCCGCCGAGGAGGTGCTGGCCGAGATGGCGCAGACTCGGCCCGAGCTGGGCTTCGTGCAGCGCGCAGTGGCCGCCGTGCGCAGCTGGGCGCGGACGCACCTCCCAGGATTCGCTGGCCTACGGATGACGGATGCCGAAATCATCCGGGACTACATCCTGCCGGCCCGAAGATGGGTCGAGCGCGCGCGCCAGGCAGTCGTAACGCCGGCAGCCGCTGGCAGCGCGCCCGCCCTGGCCTTCAGCCTGCCGGCGGACGCTCTGGCGCAGGCCCGCACGAAGTGGGCCGGGCTGGTCGATCAGTTCGTCCGTGGTGGGTTGGACGAAACGAAGACCTACGAGGTGCTTCCGTCATCCACGGCTGTGATGAAGATGCTGGGGCTGCCGGATGTGCCCGTACACGCCGGGGTGCACGCCATGGACGCGCTCTACAACCACGGCGTGAAGCCGTCGCAGATGAAGCAGATCCTGGACGAGCTGGCGAACCCGCGCATGGTCATGGTGTGGAACAAAGGCAGCCGCGGTGACGCGAGCCTGAATTTCGTCACGTCGATGAGCAACCCGCAGGGTCAGCCGTTCGTGATCGCCATCAAGCCCAACCGGGGCTCGGTGAAGGGGCGCTTCCACTGGGTGGCCACCGTCACGGAAAAGCAGCCGCGCGCGATCCTGGACATGGTGAGGGAAGGGGGGGCAATGTACGCTGGCGAGGGTGCCATCGCGGGAATCTCCGAGGCGGAGATGCGGGAAGCGTTGCGCTTCGCCAAAGAAAAACGAGGCAAGGAAGCCAGAGGACTGATGCAAGCAATTGGCACCAGTTATAGCTTACCGAACCTCGTCCAGCGCGTATTGTACGCAAAGGATCTGGAGTCGTTCAAGGGGGAGCAGCCCCCCGGCGCCGTCATGTTCAGCCGGGCGGGCGGCGCGCCCCAGACGACGCAGCCGGCGAAGGGGCTGCTGGCCCGCCTGCAGGAGCGCGTGCGCCAGCTGACCAGCCCCGAGGCGGTGGACAGCTGGCTCTACAACTGGCAGGACAAGTTCATCGACCTGAAGCGCATCCAGGACCAGATCAAGGCTCTGAACGGCACCGTCAGCGAGACGAACGACGCCTACCGCGGCGAGGAGCTGTACCACAAGCGCGTGGCGAAGCGCACGGCCAATTTCCTGCGCGACGAGGTGCGGCCGCTGCTGGCCGCCGTGAATGACGCGGAGGTGGGCATGGAAGAGTTCGAGCGCTTCCTGCACGCGCGGCACGCTCCGGAGGCGAACCGCGTGCTGGCCGAGCGCAACCCCAGCAAGCAGGAGCTGGACCAGAAGCGCGCCGACGCCGCCAAGACCGTGGCGGACCTGCGCCGGCAGCTGCAGCACGCCCGGGCGTCCGGCTCGGTCATCAGCGGCATTCAGCGTTCGCTGGGGCTCGCCATGGCCGAGGCCGACCGCTGGAACAGCGCCGAGGCATTCAAGGGAACGGAGGAGGATCGCCTGTCTCTGTCCGGCATGAGCGACGCCGAGGCCAAGAATGTCATGGGGGGCTACAACCCCGAGCAGCGCAAGGTGATGGATGCCCTGGCCACGCGTGTGGACCGGATGAACAACATCACGCTGCAGACGCTCGAGCAGTACGGCCTGATGGATCACCTGTCGATCGAGGCCTGGCGCAAGACCTACCAGCACTACATCCCGCTGCACCGCGACGAGGCCCGGCCGGACAGCAAGGGGCATCCGATCGGGCAGGGCTTCAGCACGAAGGGCGACGCCTCGAAGCGGCGCACCGGCTCCAACGAGAAGGTGACGAACATCCTGGGCCACCTGGTGATGCAGCGCGAGGCGGCGCTGACCCGCGGCGAGAAGAACAACGTGATGAAGCGCCTCTACGTGCTCGCGGCGCAGAACCCCGACGAGAGCCTGTGGTCCCTGGAGCTGCCGAAGAAAAAGGCCATCGATCCCGACACGGGGCTGGTGCGCACCATGCCGGACATCGGGGCGCGCCTGCGCGACAACGTGCTGACGCTGCGCATCGGCGGCAAAGACAAGCACATCATCTTCAACGAGCGCAACGAGCGGGCGGCCCGCCTGGCGATCGCCATGAAGAACCTGGACGCCACGGAGCTGGACCGCTTCACCCGCACGATGGGGCACCTCACGCGCTGGTTCGCGGCGGTGAACACCCAGTACAACCCGATCTTCGGGGTGCTCAACCTGGCGCGCGACGTGCAGGGCTCGCTGCTGCAACTGTCGTCCACGCCCTTGGCGGGCCGCCAGCGCGAGGTGTTCAAGAACATCCGCAGCAACATGGGCGCCATCTACCAGGATCTGCGGCGCGAGCGGCGGGAGAGCGGTGGAGGGCAGGGGCCGTGGGCCCGGCTCTGGGAGCAGCTGCAGCTGGACGGCGGCACGACCGGCTACCGCGACCTGTACACGAAGCCCGAGGACCGCGCGGCGGCTCTGCGCAAGGCGCTCGAGCAGCAGAGCGAGGGCCGCGCTGCAGGCATGGCGCGCGGCGTGGGCGAGTGGCTTTCCGACTTCAACGAGACGCTGGAGGCTTCCACACGCTTGGCCGTGTACAAGGCGGCGCTCGACGCCGGCCAGTCGCGCGAGGCCGCGGCCAGCTTGGCCAAGAACATCACGGTGAACTTCAACCGGAAGGGGCGCAACACGTCGGTGGTGGGCAGCTACTACGCGTTCCTGAACGCCGCCATCCAGGGCAACGTCCGCATGCTGGAGACGCTGGCCGGGCCGGCCGGCCGCAAGGTCATGGCCGGTGGGGTAGCCCTGGGCATGCTGTCGGGGCTGGCGGGCGCGCTCATCATGGGCGGCGGCGGAGCCGACGACGAGTGGAAGAAGATCCCCGACTTCGTGAAGGAGCGCAGCATCATCATCCCGCTGAGCCGCCAGGACTACGTGGCGATTCCGATGCCACTGGGCTTCCACGTCTTCCCGAACATCGGCCGCAAACTGGTGGAGTTCGGCATGCACGACGATCCCACGAAGAGCCGGGCCGGCCACTTGGCGGACATGGCCATGATCGCCCTCAACGCCTACAACCCGCTCGGCGGAGCCGATAACATCATGCAGATGTTGGCGCCCACGCCCTTCGATCCCGTGGTGGCGCTGATGGAGAACAAGGACTGGACCGGCCGACAGATCTACAAGGAGCAGCGCAGCGCGCTCGATCCGAAGCCCGGCCACGCCATGGGCAAGGATTCGGTGACGCCTCCCGCGCGGTGGGTGGCCCGGCTCATCAACGACGCCAGCGGCGGCAACGAATGGCAGCCGGGGAAGTGGAGCCCCAACCCGGACGCGCTGGAATACCTGTTCGGGCAGTTCACCGGCGGCGTAGGCCGCGAGCTGACCAAGGCAGGAAACATGGTGACGGCCGCCGTGACCGGCGAAGAACTGGCGCCGCACCAGATCACCCTGGCGGGCCGGTTCTATGGCGACACGCGCGGCGTGAACGGCCAGAGCACGTCCTACTACGAGAACCTGAAGCGGGTCAACACCAGCATGGCGGAAGCCAAGGGCCGAGTGCAGCAGGGAGAGGATGCTGCGGCAGTGCTCCTTGATGTGCCGCTGGCGAAGGTGGACGGCCCCGCCAACGTTCTCGACAAGCGAGTGTCCGACCTAGTGAAGATGCGCAAGCAGATTCAGAAAAGCGACTCGCCGAACAAGCGCGAGCTGGTAAAGGAGGTGAACTTGGAGATCGAGCAGAGCATGTACCTGCTGAACAAGGCGGTGGAGGACACGTTAGCCGAACGACGAGATCGGTAGGCGTGCCAAGCCTGCGCAGGTCCGCACCCCTCGCCGCATCTTCTCCCCAAGTCTCAGCCTCTCCAGAGCGTCTCCCGCCCGCTACAGCTTGACCGCATTCCACGACTGAGGAATCGTAGGATTGGCATAATCCCGCAAAAAAGTCTCCCCGCCCGGTGGCGGTCGGCAGGATGTGCAATGACTAAAAATACAGTTTTGGTCGTCGAGGACGACCCGCTCCTCAGCGAGTTGACGAGGGAGATTCTGACCGCAGAGGGCTTTAAGGTTGTGGAGGCAGCTACTCCGGGTGAAGTGAATGCCGCCCTCGACGCCTCGCGCCCTCATTGGCTGATCGTGGACTTCAATCTGGAAGGCTGGGATGGCTTGTCTGCGATACAAGCAGCCCGCGCTGCCCCCGATGTGTGCCTCAAAGTGATCGCTTTGTCAGGATGGCCTTGGGGAGACACGCGGCTAACCGATTTCATGAGCGCTGCCGACTACTGTATGCAGAAGCCGGTGGACTGGGACGAACTAATACGCATACTGCGAACCGGTGAGACTCCGCCCATGTAAGCGAGCTAGTGAGCCCCCATTGACGAGAAGAAATCTTCCAGCTGACACGACTTGTCAAACACAGCAGAGGCTCCCAAACTCATACACCGCCTGAAGACATCCGGGGTGGCGTAGTTAGTGAGTACTACGACGCGCTGCTTGGCGTTTCGTACTTGAAGGCTGGACAAGACAGATAGCCCAGTCCCTTCGCGTAGAAAAAGGTCGAGCACCATGACGTCCCACTCATTCGTGCGGGCGGCGGAGACAGCTTCGTCAGCAGTTTCAGCGACCGCTATCACGTCAACGTCAGCTAGATCTTTCAGGGCCACAGTGAGCGAAGCTCGGATGGCGGGTAGGTCTTCAACAAGAATTGCGCGGCTTGACATGAAACATCGTTCGGCTGGGTCCCATAGCTTTTTCCTGCTTGGTTGACTCGTGTGTAGGAGAAAGCCTTGCGTTTGGTTACACGCCACAGTCTGTCATGTCTTCGTCACAAAGGCGTGCGAGTAACGGACGGACGAAACGTGCGCTGCTGTCGTTTTGCAGTCACTGCGGTGGCGGTGTCAAACCAGATACTGTAAATTTAACCAGTATTCTCCTGTGAGGCCCTTCATGACCGATGTAATCACCAGCCCCTACTGTGTTGCGCTGATCGACGCCCCTTCTTCCTTGCCGAGTGATGCCCGCATAGCTGCAGAAAGCCGATATGCACGCGAGCTCGAGCGCTCCCTGGGTGCGCCGGACAAGGTAGCTGAGGCTTTCCGTATCGTCAGCAACTTGGAAGGTATCTCCATCATCTCGGCTGAAGATGTGGCTGCGGTGGACGCTTGGCAGAAAGCCGTCGCGATTGCGCGCGACCGGGCGCTGTCGGTGATTGGCGATGTGGACGAGGCGTACTTCGAAGTGCGGTTGACCTGATGGATCAGATCGCTATCGCCGTGCTGGGGGCCTTTGCCGCTTGGCTTTCACAGGCTCGCGAAGAGTCGTTTCGACGCTGGGCCTGCATCTTCGGAATTCTCGGCCAGCCTTTCTGGTTTTATGCTGCGTGGAAAGCCCAGCAGTGGGGAATCTTCGTGGTCTGTGTGCTCTACGCCCTGGCCTGGATGAAGGGGCTGTGGACCTACTGGCTTGCGCCTGGTCGCAAGCAGTCCCCGAGCCTTGAGCCTCTCGTGACACTGGAAATGCCGCCTGGAGCAAAAAAATGATTTTGACGTTGCGCATCCGGAAAGCTGGCTCTGGGCGGTACACGGCGGAAGTGTTGAACGGCCGAGAGGAGGTTGGAGAGCTCGAGTCAGGTACCATAGCTTCGGTGATCCGCCAGTGCGCCGATGTGCCCATGCCAGACCTTCTCGGTTTCCACATTTGGTATGAGCACGTCAGTATCGGGACGACCCGTCTCGTGTCGATGCGTCATGACTCCGAGACGCTGGCTCAACGTCTCCTTGCGCTCCACGCCCATTTCTTCGGCTTGCACGAGTTCGAATAGGCTAGGAACCCAGATAGCAGTTACCTTTTGATGCAAATTAGCGGTGTCTGGCGATGTTTGTCGGTGCCTATGAATTCGCACCGGTTTCGCACTGATCGGGCTGAGCACCGCTCTAGCATTGGCCGGAACGCGGGTTCAATTCCCGCCAGCTCCACCACTCAAGACACCGCCACACTCTGGAACATCCAGGGTGTGGCGGTTTTTTTTCGCGCTGTGGTGTCGTGTAGTGTCGCGCGAATCGCACCGATTTCGCATCGATCATGATCCTCCCACCATCGGCCACTCCGGCGCCGGCATCTGGCAGTCCCCGAGGCTGAGGTGTCCGCATGCCCGGCAAACCATCTGTACGTCCTCGTGCCAGAGCTGCGCGGCGACTTACCACGGGTTGTGGCCAGAGGTGAGCAGGGTCAGTGCGTCGATGTGCTTGATCTGGCATGGTTGCGGTACTTGATCCCGAAGCGTTGGCACAGTGGGACCAAAAGCGCCTTGCGGATTTGAGCGTCTGTCTAACAGGGATTTCCGTCTCTCGGGTTGAGAATGACTAGGCGCCTCGCGACCCAGAAGTCAGCCTTTGGGCCTAGTGTGCTCGTACTCCTTCCTCGGAAAGATCGATCGACCAGCGGCCTGTGACGGTTTTGGACGGCTGGATGACTCCTGCCCTTTGGTCGAGCTCGATCCGAGCGACGCGGTTTCCTAAGTCGATGTGCGTCCATTCGAGGCCGTGCACCGCAGGCTTCGCAGATCACGGCGGCGGCCGAGATCGCCAAAATCCAAGCCTCACATCATCACCATGCGCCAGGGCTTGGACCGTGAAATTCAGACCCGCATGAAGTACCGCCATTGCCGCCATGGCCCTCACGGCCTGCGCCTCATCAACGAGACCCTCTTGCCAGTCGGGCCGAGTCCGTTTGGTGGTCGCCAGTCGCCTGGACCTGACGCCGCTGTCCGATGACAGCTTCGGTGCCACCGCAGCAAATTTATTGGAATTAGCCGGGCTTTACCGTGAGTGCAGAGCTTCGGTACGCAGTGCCCTTCAATAAAAAAGGCCCGCTCGCAGCGGGCCTCCGACATCACGGTAGATCAGCTCCTGCGCCAAGTCGTTGCCACGCCAAAGCCCGCAACCCACAGTGACAGCATGATGAGCGCCCATTGAGACAGGGTGGGGACGGGCGCTACGGGAGGCGTGCCTGCGGGTTTCGTCGCGGTCGAGCAGTTGTTCGCACTCACTGGGTCTCCCGGCATGTCGACACATGCCGTATTGCTCAGGGTGGCACCCCCCGTGTAGGGAGAGTCGACCTTGACTCGCAACGTGAAGGTGGTCGTAGCCCCTGCAGCGAGAGTTGGGATGACACAAGTCAGTTGGCGGGCGGCCGTAGCGTACGAGCACCCTGTGGCTGAGACGAATGAAAGCCCTGCCGGCAGCGTATCGGTGACCTGAGCACCGTTGGCAGCCACGACGTCACGGCCACTCCCAGCGGCCTGATGGTTCTTCACCGTCAGCGTGTAGTCGAATTCAGTGCCTGGAAGGGCTTGACCCGCCGCCGCAGTCTTGGAAATGCCGAGATCGATCTCACCACCTGGCGCAGGCGCGGCGCGACTTGTCGTCGTGTCTTCGTTGACTTCGTTGTTGGTCAGTTGAGTTTCGACTTCATCCACCGACACCACTGCTTTATTGCCCTGCGTGCCTGAGTAGTCACCCGCAGTGAGGATGCTTTCAGCGCGCATCCGATAGGTGAGTACGACCTCATTGGCCACGCCCACGGCCAGAGTGGGGAACGTGCAGCGTAGCGTGCCGGTCATCGCGCCGATGGCAGGCTCCGTACACGTTGGTGTGACGCTCGTGCCGGCCACGGTAGCCGTCAGATTGCCCTGGTAGCTGAAGCGTGCCGTGTTCCCTGCGATAGGGAACGTATCGACCAACACCAGGTTGGTGCCGTAGGACGGTCCGGCGTTGCGGATGTTGATGCGGTATGTCGTGTCACCGCCCAGGGGAACCGGATCCACGGTGTCGGTCTTTTGAACCAGGATATCGACCAACGAATCGGTGACAGTCGTATTGACGTTCGCTGAATTGTTGGTGGTATCAGTCTCGGTATCGGCTGCGCCGACGGCGACGTTCACCACGTTGTTGATCGTAGTGTTCAAAGCGGCTGCCAGCGGCCGCACCGTGAACGTCACCGTGCGGTTGCTGTTGCCCGCCACGTTGGTCCAGCGGCACGACAGCGTTCCGCCAGCCCCCACCGTAGGAACGGACGAGCATGCTCCGCCGTTGGATGGCGTGCCCACGCTGATGAACGCCGTGTTGGCCGGCATCACGTCGGTGATGACCAGCTCGTTGGCCGTAGATGGGCCCGCGTTGCGTGCAGTGATGGTGTAGGCCATCGGCTGCCCCACACGAACGCCACTGCTCGGGTTGACCGTCTTGGCCACTGTTGCATCGACGCGCGGCAGGATGCTCGTCGTCACGGAAGCGCTGTTGTTGTTTCGGGCCGGATCGCCGATGTCGAGCGAATTCACCGTTGCGGCGTTGACTCGCGCAAGCGGCGCCGCCGTTGCGTTGTTCGGCAGGACGGTGATGGTTACCGTCTTGGTTTCACCCGCAGCCAGCGTGTTCAGATTGCAGTCCACGCTGGCCGAACCGGTGTTGCTGGGCGCCGTTGGAGTGCAAGAGTCACCCGGCGGAGGAATGATGGACACCAAGCCTGGCGATCCGACACTGGTGAGCAGGTTGTTCACGGTATCGTAGACATGCACACGGGTTGCTGAGTTGGTCGTCGAGAGGTTCGTGACCCGCAACGTGTAGGTCAGAGGCTGACCAACCACCACTGAACCCTGCGATGCGGTCTTGGTGATCTGGAGATCCGCGGAGTCGTTGGCATCCGTCCCCGTTGTCGACGCCGACACGCAGTTGTTGCGGAAGGATCCGCCAGAGCCTGCTTCGACAGGCCCCGCGCCGCTCAAACTGACGCATGCTGAATTGGTGACCGCACCAGATACTGAATTGGACACTGGAATCTGCAGGGTAGGAGCAGCAGTGCCAGAGGTCGCATTGAATCCCAGATTGGTCGTTCGCAGATGTGAGCAGGACAATGTCACTGCATTGCCGTTCGTGGGATAGGTGGCAGGAGTGCTGTCAGCTGTGTAAGCGCCCGTGCAGGTCCAACCAGAGCTGGAGACAGCGGTCCGGATCACCATGCCAGCAGGCAGGCTCTCCACCACATGAATGGTCTGGCCGGCTAACACCGGCATTGGGCCGTAATTGCTGACTCCGATGGTCCAGTTATAGGATGCGCCGACTACTACCGGATTGACGTCGGATCTTTTGGTGATTCCCAGGTCGGCGGAATTGTTCACCGTCACGGTCGACGTGTTGTTGGAACCGACGGGATCAGGTTGATCGGCACTGATTTGGCCTGTGTTGGGAATGTCGCCAATTCCCGCGACATCTGCGAGCAGAGCAATGGCAGGCAGTGCGGTGTAGGGTCCGCCCACATACGTCCCTCCGTAGATGCATGTCAGCGTGTTGGCTTGCGTCGTGCCAAAGTCGCATGTCCAAGGAGCAGGTGCAGTGTGCGAGACGTAATTGAGGCCGGCTGGCAGCGTGTCGCGCACGGTAACCCCCGTCGGAGCACTTCCGCCTTGCTGTCGTGGCATGAGCGTGTACGTGGCCCTCGTAGCTGATCCCACTGCACTCAGGCTTGCGGTTTTGTCGATGCTCATGTCCGTGCCGTCACTGAGATTCACCCGCACGGTCGCGATGTTGTTCCCTGTCTCTCCATCAGGAAAGTTGGAACGAACATCGAAAGTCGCATCCACGGCGCCTGCCACGTTGGCTACCGCTGAGACGGAAATGGGGGGGTAGCTCGAGCCGTTGGCCAGAGCGTCTTCGCGGGAGCAGGTGATCTGAGCACCCGGCGCGCCTCCAGCCGGGGCGGTGCTGGGATAACCGTTGGTTGGCTGGCAGGACCAGCCGGAGCCCGTGGGCACCCCTCGCACGGACGAACCCGTGGGCACGTTGAACGTGACGACCGGCGTTTGCCCTGCGGGAAGTGGGTCTGGCCCGGAATTGCTGACGGCCAGGCTGTAGGTGTACGGAGTGCCGGCGGCAATCGTTCCCGTTCCCACCGAACTGGTGGCCGTGATCCCCAGGTCGGCGGCGGCCACCACGGTGATGTTTCGCGTGAGGGAATTGTTTGCGGCGTTGGAATCTGGCGTGGACGCATCGATGGAAGCCGAGTTGGTCCACACCGTTGCGGAGGGCAACCGGACGCGAAGCGTGACAGTGCGTGATCCTGGATAGGGTATGGAGCCCCATGCGCACTCGTAGGGAGGTGCAGTCGTACAGGATCCGCCACCGCTTGCCGCCATGCTCACGAAGGTCGAGCCAGCGGGAATGGTGTCCGTCAATACCACATTGCTCGCAGCGTTCGCGCCGTTGTTCTGCACATTCATCGTGATGGTCGCAATGCCGCCAGCCGGGACTGGATCAGGCGAGACGATGTGCTGAGCGAGCACAAGATCTGCGTTTTGGGCGTAAGCCACGCCTGAAACCAGTGCGAGAGGGATGAGTAGTACCGTTGATCGCAATGCCCAAGAATTCCAAACGTTCGACTTCATTTGACAAATGGTTGTGCTGATTGATACTCGGACAACCCGACTGGACGTGGCGAAACGCGATCGCCCAGCGGTAACCGATTGTTCGAATCTAACATGTGTCAACGTTTGTTAACTAAGGGTCAGTGATGGCTGCGCACCACACCGTCATGCACTGTTTAGTGCTATATACCGTTCGCGCCTGCACCCTTGCCCGCACCGACACCGGCCTCTACGGCAGCGCTCGCCGACGAAGCTGCAACGAGCAAGCGGGGCACTGGGCGCAGCGCGCATGCATGCTCCTGCGCCTGCGCCTGCGCCTGCGCCGCCGTCTGGCTACATCGTCGATCTGCCCGGGGAATTTGACGACCAGGTGAAGGCCAACCGCGCTACCCTGGCAGAAGTGCACAGCAAGTTCGATGACGGCGATCTGGACGTTGCCGAACGCGACGCGCGGCTGGACCAGCTCCAGACGAACGCGACGCACTGCGCGATGTCAAGACCCGGGCAAGCGCACGCTGCATGACCTGCGTCTGCGCGCCAAGCGACAACAGGCCAGCTGGCGGGCCCGCTTCCAGGACAAACTGCGGCTCAGCTCTCGGTTCGCCGACCAGCCGCGCAGCTGCAAGGTCGAGGATAAAGACCACGCGGACGAACTCCAGGCCAAGGGCTTCCACCCCCGGGACGAGTTTCCACGGACGCGACCGGCGCCCCTTCAGCGAGTGCACCTTCAAGCTGCCATAGTGGGGCGAACTGGTGCGCCTGGAGCGCGCCACGCTCCACGGCCGACCCATCGACCTGGCGCAGGCGAACGACTTGCCGGCCGACCCCCCCCCCGGTGCGCATGCGGTGCGCGGCCGTGCCTACCTCGTGTCGCAGGATCTGCGCAAGGTCACGGTGGGCGCGCGAGCTGGTGCTGGGGCTGTGCAGGCTTTCGTGCGACGGCGTCAAGGCCGAGCTGCTGGCTAACCAGCGGCACCGGCTACTACAAGCCAGACCAGGCGGCCGTGGCGCTGGCGTTCTTCAACCAGGCGCTGGACGAGGCCACGACGGACGTGTGGCGCTCCAATACCAGCACGATGTCCCGCTGCATCGGGGCGAGGCCCGGCCGGACGGCAAGGCGCATCCGATGCATTGGCTCCGATGCCCGTTTACTGCGGGCCGAGCTTGTCGATCAGCGCCTTCAGCTCTTCCATCTCCGATGGCTTCAGATTGGAGAGGGGCGCGCGCACCGGGCCGGCGTCGTGGCCGACGATCTTGGCGCCGGCCTTGATGATGCTGACGCCATAGCCTTCCACGCGGTTGCGGATGTCGAGATAAGGCATGAAGAACTCGCGCAGCAGGCGGTGCTGCGTGGTCAGGTCATCGGCGGCCACGGCTTGGTAGAACTCCATGGCGGTCTTCGGGATGAAATTGAAGACGGCGGACGAGTACACCGGCGTGCCCAGCGCCTTGTACGCGGCCGCGTAGACCTCGGCCGTGGGCAGGCCGCCCAGGTAGGAGAAGCGATCGCCCATCTTCATGAAGATCGAGGACATGGTCTCGATGTTGCCGACGCCATCCTTGAAGCCGATCAGGTTGGGGCAACGGTCGGCCAGGATCGCCAGCGAGTTGGGCGTGAGCTTGGTGCGGTCGCGGTTGTAGACGATGACGCCGAACTTCACGCTGTTGCACACCTGGGCGACATGCTCGATCAGGCCTTCCTGGCCGGCCTCGGTCAGGTAATGGGGCAGCAGCAGGATGCCGTGGGCCCCCAGGCGTTCGGCCTCCTGCGCGTGGGCGATGGCGGTGCGGGTGGGGCCGCCGGCGCCGGCGATGATGGGCACCTTGCCGCGGCAGGTGTCCACCGCCGTCTTCACGACCTGGCTGTATTCCTGGCCCGCGAGCGAGAAATACTCTCCCGTGCCGCCTGCGGCGAACAGCGCGCTCGCGCCGTAGGGGGCCAGCCACTCGAGGCGGGCGGCATACGACTTCGCGTTGAATTCGCCCTGGGCGTCGAAGTCGGTGACGGGGAAGGACAGCAGGCCGGAGCCCATGATGGTCTTGAGTTCTTGAGGTTGCATGGCTGCGCTCTGGAGTGGTTGAAGGAAAGGGTGGGGCGTGGGTGGATGCCGGTCAGTGAAAGTGTTCGCCTTGAGCTTGTCGAGGGGCTCTCATGCGCCGGGCCGTGGTTTCGGTGGACTCAGCCGAAGCGGCATTTGCGGCATGGACTGATGTGGGTGGCACGGGCGGGCGCAATGAGGCGGACAGCGGGGCGCGCGGGTCGTTGAAGCTCTCCGCCCCGGCGGCTCCCCTCGGCATGGAGTCGTCTCAATCGAGTCGGATGTTGGCGGCCTGCACCACTGCGGCCCAGCGGGCGCGTTCCTTGGCGAAGAACTGGTCTTGTTCGGCGGGCGTCATCGTGACGACCTCGGCGCCCTGGCCCGCGAGGCGGGAGCGGATGTCGGCCGAACGGATCACGGTGATGAGTGCCTTGTTCAGTTGCTGGACCACCGCGTCCGGCGTGCCCTTGGGCACGAGAATGCCTTGCCAGGTGCCCGAGTCGAAGCCGGTGACGCCCTGTTCGGCGATCGTCGGCACATCGCCGATCAGCGGCATGCGGGTGGCTTTCGACACGCCCAGCACCTTCAGCTTGCCGCTCTGCACGTGGGGCAGGGTGGCCAGCATGCCGTTCATCAGGATCTGCGTCTGGCCGGCCACGGTGTCCTGGATGGCGGTCACGCCGCCCTTGTAGGGCACGTACTGCCACTTCGCTCCGCTGGCGCGTTCCAGCGCCACACCGGCCAGATGCGGGGCGCTGCCCGTGGCCGTGACGGCGAAGTTCAGATCCTCCGTCTTGGACAGGGCAATCAGTTCCTTCAGGTTGTTCGCCTTGACCGACGGATGCACCACCAGCAGGTGGGGCGAATACGCCAGCATGGTCACGCCACGCAGGTCGGTCGAGGGATTGAACTGCAGCTTGGTGTAGACCGAAGGGCTGATCGCCAGCGCGCCGACGTCGCACAGCAGCACGCTGTAGCCATCCGCGGGCGCCTTGGCCACGAAGTCGGCGCCCAGGTTGCCGTTGGCGCCCGGCTTGTTCTCCACGATCACCGGCTGCTTGAGCAGCTCCGACAGCGGCTGGCTGATGGAGCGCGCGATGATGTCCGAGCTGCCTCCCGGTGGGTACGGAACGATCAGACGGATGGGCTTGGCAGGCCACGCCGCAGGTTGCGCGAAAGCGGCGGTGGTCGCGGACAGCAGGGCGGCCACGCCCAGCAGGGCCGAACGGCGGTTGAAAGTCATTCGATGTCTCCAAACTTAGGTTGTAGGTCATCATACAACTAAAGATTTTGGCGACGCAATAGGCTGCGTTGGCTGACGGCCAGAGAGGGGCGGGTGCATCCTGCCGGGAGCTGACTGGGCATCGCCTGGCGACGCTATGCTATTGATAGCGTCGGAGCCTCATGTCCACTGCGCAACGGTCACTTTTGAGCACATTGGGTGTGGAGATGCCGGGGTCTGCGCGCGAAGCGGGCGTATATCCAGGCATGGCGGCGCGACTGCCCGCGTCGACCTTGCATACGCACGCGCGGGTAATGACGCACGAGGTGCCGACAGACCTTTGCTTTCCGGCAGGCCCGCGATCGAAGCCCCGGAAATGGCCGTCGCCGACCGTGGGGGGCTGCCGATCAGATGCGTGGTGCCGTGCGGGTGCCGGCCCGCGACCCGGCGTGGCGAATCTTGTCGCAGCCGACTCGGTCCCCGTTCGCGACTCGCGGGGTCAGCCTGCCTTGGCTGCCTGCTGCGCCAGACGCAGTCGCTCGCGGCTGTTGGTCAGGTGAATGCGCATGGCCGCGCGGGCGGACTCGGGGTCTTGCCGCGCGATGGCCATGAAGATCTCCTCGTGCTCGCGGTTGACGCGGTGCAGGTAGGCGTCCTCGGGCGGAGCGTTGCGGATCGCCGCGATCCGGGTGCGCGGAATCAGCGTGGTGCCCAGGTGATTCATGATGTCGGCGAAGTAGGGGTTTCCCGTCGCCTGCGCGATCTGCAGGTGGAAGCGGAAGTCGTGCGTCACCGCATCCCCGCCCTCGGCCATGCTGCGGGCGAAGTCGTCCAGCGCGCTGCGCATGGCCTGCAGGTGGTCGTCGGTGCGGCGCTGGGCCGCCAGCCCGGCGGACTCGGTCTCCAGGCTGATGCGCAACTCCAGCACCGCCAGCACGTCGACCGACGCGGCCAGCTCCGACGGGTCGAGCCGGAACACGCCGCCCGCCCGGGGCGGCAGCACGAAGGTGCCGATGCCGTGGCGGGTTTCGACCAGGCCGGCGGCCTGCAGCTTGGAAAGCGCCTCGCGCACCACCGTGCGGCTGACGTCGTGCACCCGCATCAGCTCCGATTCGGTCGGCAGCTTGTCACCGGGGCTCAACACCCGGTCGCGCACCTGCGTGCAGAAGTGGTCGACCAGCACGTTGGCCAAACCCCTCACACGCCGGGCGGGCAGGGGCGCAGACGCCACGGCGACAGCGTCTGAAGCGTATGCGGGTAATCCCTTTGGCAGCGTGCTCATCGTCTGATGATAATCCCCCTCACGTTGTACGACAACATATAACAGAACGCCCAATCCGTGCCATGAATTCCACCTCCCGTGTTCACCGTCTCCTGCTGACCGGCGCCGCCGGCGGCCTCGGTGCGGTCCTGCGCGAGCGCCTAGGCGCGTTCGCCGATATCGTCCGCCTCTCCGACATCGCGCCCATCCAGCCAGCAGCGGGGGCGGGCGCCGGCACCGAGGAAATCGTCCCTTGCGACCTCGCCGACAAGGCGGCGGTCGACGCGCTCGTCCAAGGCTGCGACGCCATCGTGCACCTGGGCGGCGTGTCGGTAGAGCGGCCTTTCGAGGAGATCCTGGAGGCGAACATCAAAGGCGTCTTCCACATCTACGAAGCCGCCCGGCGGCATGGCGTGCGCCGGGTGGTATTCGCCAGCTCCAACCACGTCATCGGCTTCTACCGCCAAACCGAGCGCATCGATGCGAACGCCCGCCGCCGGCCCGACGGCTACTACGGGCTGTCCAAGTCGTTCGGCGAAGACATGGCCAGCTTCTACTTCGACCGGTACGGCATCGAGACCGTCAGCCTGCGCATCGGCTCGTCGTTCCCGGAGCCGAAGGACCGCCGCATGATGAGCACCTGGCTCAGCTACGACGACCTGACGCAACTGGTGGGCAAGGCGCTGTTCACGCCCCACGTCGGGCACACCGTCGTGTTCGGTGTCTCAGGCAACCGCGACGTGTGGTGGGACAACCATGCGGCCGCGCATCTGGGCTACCAGCCCCAGGACAGCTCCGAGCGCTTCCGCGCCCAGGTCGAGGCCCGCCCTGCACCCGCGGCGGACGACCCGGCCGCCGTCTACCAGGGCGGCGCATTCACCGCCCAGGGCCCGTTCGAAGGCTGAAGCGAGCATGTCGCCCCTCGCCGCCGCCCATGACGCGGAACTGGTGCTGGATGCGCGTTGCGCCACGGGCGAAAGCCCCGTTTGGCAGCCGCAGACCCAGGCACTCTACTGGACCGATATTCCCGCACGCGTCCTGCACCGCTGGTCCCTGGACCGTGAGGCCGCTGAGTCCTTGCCGCGCCGGGAGGGCGGGCCCGACGCAGCCGGCCCCGATGCGCGGCGGGCCGTTCACCGCCGCTGGCGCACGCCCGAAATGGTGGCGTGCATGGCCGCGGCCGAGGGCGGATCCTCCCCCGACCGCTGGATCGCGGGGCTGGAAACCGGGGTCTACCTTCTGGACCTGCCCGAAGCCGCCGACACCGACGACCTGCCGGTGACCGCCCGGCGACTGGCCGCGGCGCCCCATGCGCGTGACGGCATGCGCTTCAACGACGGCCGCTGCGACCGCCAGGGCCGCTTCATCGCCGGCACCATGCTGCAGGACATGGGCGCCGCCGCGCGCGTGGGCCGCGTCTACCGCTGGGGCCCCGAGGAAGCCGCGAGCGGGCGGCTGACCGACCTGTCGCTGGGCGAGCTCATCGTGCCCAACGGCATCGCCTTCAGCCCCGACGGCCGCACCATGTACCTGTCGGACTCGCATCCGCAGGTGCAGGCCATCTGGGCGTTCGACTACGACATCGACACCGGAACGCCGCACCGCCAGCGCCTTTTTGCCGACATGGCGCCGCTGCCCGGCCGGCCCGACGGCGCGGCGGTGGACGTGGACGGCGGCTACTGGATCTGCGGCAACGACGCCGGCCTGGTGCACCGCTTCACCCCGGACGGCCGGCTCGACCGATCGCTGGCCGTGCCGGTGAAGAAGCCCGCGATGTGCGCCTTCGGCGGCGTATCGATGGACACGCTCTACGTCACCTCCATCCGCCCCGGCGGCATCGATCTGTCCGACCAACCGCTCGCAGGCGGCGTGTTCGCTCTGCGGCCGGGCGTGCAGGGCATGCCGGAGCCCACCTTCCGGTTCGCGGGCTGAGCCGCCGCAAACCCGTCCACCCGCACCCCTCGACCGCAATCGTTTCTCGCAGCCGCGCGCAGCCCCCTTCCTCGTACCGCACGGACCGACGCACTCCCTTTCCTTCCAACGACTCCACAAGAGCAGAGGCAAACACCATGAAGCCATCGACTTTCAAGGCCACCCTGGCAGCCATCGCGGCGAGCCTGTGCGCGTTCGGCGCCGGCGCCACCGAGTTCCGCTCGGCCGACATCCACCCCGACGACTACCCCACGGTCACCGCGGTGAAGTTCATGGGCGAACGGCTCAAGGCGCTTTCCGGCGGCAAGCATTCCATCAAGGTGTTCAACAACAGTGCCCTGGGCAACGAGAAGGACACCATCGAGCAGGCCAAGATCGGCGCACTGCAGATGGTGCGCGTGAACATCGCCCCGATGAACAACATCTGCGCCGAAACGCAGGTGCCCACCATGCCGTTCCTGTTCCGCTCGGTCGAGCATCTGCACAAGGTGCTGGACGGCCCCATCGGTGAAGAGATTCTGAAGAGCTGCGAAAAACAGGGCTTCGTCGGCCTGGCCTTCTACGACAGTGGTGCCCGTTCGATGTTCACGGCCAAGAAGCCGGTGCGCAGCTTCGCCGACATGAAGGGCTTGAAGGTGCGCGTGCAGCAGTCCGACCTGTGGGTCAGCATGATCGAAGCGATGGGCGCCAACGCCACGCCCATGCCCATGGGCGAGGTGTATACCGGCCTGAAGACCGGCCTGATCGACGCGGCCGAGAACAACTACCCGACCTACGAGAGCGCGCGCGCCTTCGAGGTCGCCAAGTACTACACCAAGACCGAGCACTCGATGGCGCCCGAGATGCTGCTCTTTTCCAAGCGCGCCTGGGACCGCCTCTCGCCAGAGGAGCAGGGCTGGATCCGCCAGGCCGCCAAGGAATCGGTGCCCTACATGCGCAAGCAATGGGCCGAGCGCGAAGTGAAGTCACTCGCCACGGTGAAGGCCGGCGGCGCCGAAATCATCGAGATCGACAAGGCCCCGTTCCAGGCCGCGATGAAGCCGGTGTACGACAAGTTCATCACCGACGCCAAGTTGAAGGACCTGGTCAAGCGGGTGCAGGACACGAAGTGATGTCGCGGCAGCCCGGCGGCGCGTCTCGCGCAGGCGCACTGTCGGGTTGATTGCTCCTGATTTAATAGCTGCAGGCGCTTGATAAACGGGCGCTGATGGCCTATTTCACCTGAAAAACTATGTACACAAGACTGTGCCGCGCCCTGGCGCGTGCGTGCATGTGGCTGGGCATCATCGGCCTGGTCGCCGTCATCTGCGCGGTGAGCTGGCAGGTGTTCGGCCGCTACGTGCTGAACAACACGCCGACCTGGGCGGAGAGCCTGGCCCTGCTGCTGGTGCTCTACGTCACCATGTTCGGCGTGGCGGTGGGCGTGCGGGATGCCGGCCACATCGGGCTGGAGTCGTTCCTGGTGCTCGCGCCGGACTGGCTGCGGCTGAAGATGGAATACCTCATCCACGCGCTGATCCTCGTCTTCGGCGCCGTGATGGCCTGGAGCTGTGCGTCGCTCGCCGAGTCGGTGTGGAGTTACCGCCTGCCCACGCTGTGGATCTCCGAGGGCTGGAAATACGTGCCGGCGGCGATCGCCGGCGTCCTCATCGTGATGTTCTCCATCGAGCACATCATCGCGCTGGCGCAAGGCCGCGAAGTCGAGCCCGCCTGGGGTTGAAGCGAGACAAGCCATGACCATTCCACTTTTGATCCTGAGCCTGTCCTTCACGGTCTTCCTGCTGCTGGGCGTGCCGGTGGCGTTTTCCATCGGGCTGTCGGCCCTGGCCACGCTGCTCTATGAAGGCCTGCCGCTCGAGGTCGGCTTCCAGCAGATGACGTCCGGCATGGGGATCTTCTCGTTCCTGGCCATCCCGTTCTTCATTTTCGCCGGCGAGCTCATGCTCTACGGCGGCATCGCCGACCGCATCGTCAACTTCGCGCGGGCGCTGATCGGCCACGTGCGCGGCGGCTTGGGCATGTCCAACGTGGTGGCCTGCACGCTGTTCGGCGGCGTCTCCGGCTCGCCGGTGGCGGACGTGTCGGCCATGGGCGCGGTGATGATCCCGATGATGAAAAAGGAGGGCTACCACGCCGACTACGCCGTCAACGTGACCACGCACGCGGCACTGGTCGGGGCGCTCATGCCCACCAGCCACAACCTCATCATCTACGCGCTGGCCGCGGGCGGCAAAGTGTCGATCGCGGCGCTGATCCTGGCGGCGCTGGTGCCTGCACTGGTGCTCACCATCAGCAACCTGGCGGCGGCCTACCTGGTGGCGGTCAAGCGCGGCTATCCAAAGGGCACCTTCCCCGGCTGGCACATCGTGGCCCGCTCGTTCGCGGCGGCGCTGCCGGGCCTTTTCATCGTGGTGCTGATCCTCGGGGGCATTCTCTCGGGCATCTTCACAGCGACCGAGTCCGCCGCCGTGGCCGTGCTGTATGCGCTGGGCCTGACGATCTTTCTCTACCGCACGCTCAAGTGGGAGCACTTCATCAAGGCGGCGTCGAAGGCGGTGCGCACCACCGGCGTGATCCTGCTGCTGATCGGGATCTCCAGCACCTTCGGCTACCTCATCAGCCTCTACGGCGTGGCCGAGCTGACGGGCAAGATGCTGGCGGAGGTGACGACCACCCCGTGGATGATCTTCCTGCTCATCAACATCATCCTCTTCGTGCTGGGCACCTTCCTGGACATGGCGGCCACGATCCTGCTGTGCACGCCCATCTTCTTGCCGATCGCGCAGGAGTACGGGATGACGGCGGTGCAGTTCGGCATCGTGATGCTGGTCAACTGCGCGCTGGGCTTGAACACGCCGCCGGTGGGCACCACGCAATTCGTGGGGTGCGCCATCGGCGGGGTGTCAGTGGGCACGGTGATGCGCACGATCTGGCCCTTCTACGGCGCGCTGATCTTCGCGTTGGCGATGGTCACCTTCGTACCGGCTTTTTCGACCTGGCTGCCCAGCCTGTTCATGGTCGTGAAGTGACGTTCCCGCGCTGCGCCACGAGGCAGGCCACGTCCTGCCGAAGCCTGGTCGCCTAACGCATCCACCAAGCACAAGGCCCAGTTCTCACTGGGCCTTCTGTCTTGGATTCAGGCCCGCTGGTCAGCGGGCTGGGTCCTGCGTGGGAGCGAGTTTCCGCTCAGGCAGCGGCTGCGTGCACTCTGAGCGAAGAGGCATCGGTGGCCAGGGCGTTCAGCGAACCGTCGCCGCCCATGCGGAAATAGGCTGCGGGGCTGTTGGCCGTCATGATGTAGGCACCCAAGCAGCTGGCCGGCAGCGTCATGGTGCCGACGGCTTCGTCTTCTCCGATGTGGAAGGTGGCGGCGGGCAGCTCCGCTGCCAGCGTGAAGCCGATCAGCAGCACCGTCGCGCGCGTGGCCACACGGTTGCCGATGATCTCGATGCAGCCGACGGCCTGGTTCAACACGTAGTCGCGGTCGGAATAGGTGGCATGGCCGGACAGCGTGATGACGCGCACGCCACGGACCTTGATGACTTCGCCGTCATCCCAGGTAGGGGAAAGATCGAGAGGCGTGAATTGCTGTAGCAATCCTTTTTGCTGGCGGGTTCGCTGTGGATAGTTTCCCATGGTGTTCGCATTCGTGAAGCCGATGTCCTGGTCCGCCGTCAGCGCGCCTGAGGGGGATGGCAAACGACGGTATTGTGGGAGGCCATGGATGATGATCCGTGGAAAGTCGTGAAAGAACTGCCCCTTTGCAGCCCATAAGTGAGTCTCGGTCCCAGCGACGCGGCGGATCGTAAGAACCGTCTTACATAGAGGTCATCCAATGCCGATGGCTGCTGAATCGGTAAGCAATCGTGTATTTTCTATAACTAAGAGCGCCGTGTCACGGTCGTGAATGCGCGCTGCGTGTGATCTGTATCAACGGCCTGCCACGCACCGGTTCGGGCTTGCCGGGGCACTGCCTTGCTTAGGGTGAGCACGCGCGGGCCGCTCAGGGTAATCCTTGCGCGGCGGCGAGCGGCGCACTCCCTAGAATGACCCGGAGCGCAATTTTGATGGGGCGACATGCCCTGAGGAGCCAGCTGTGCCAGAAGACGACAACCAGGCCGCCGCCGCGGCATCCACCGCACAGCGACTGATCAAGAAGTACCCGAACCGCCGCCTGTACGACACGTCGACCTCCACCTACATCACGCTGTCGGAGGTCAAGCAGCTGGTGATGGACGGCGAGCCCGTCGCCGTGCGCGACGCCAAGACCGGCGACGACCTCACGCGCAGCATCCTGCTGCAGATCATCCTCGAGGAAGAGGCCGGCGGTGCGCCCATGTTCACGGAAGCCGTGCTGGCCAACATCATCCGCTTCTACGGCCATGCCATGCAGGGCTTCATGGGCGCCTACCTCGAGAAGAACGTGCAGGCCTTCACCGAAATCCAGGCCCGCATGACCGAGCAGTCCCAGGTCATGACGCCGGAGATGTGGAGCAAGTACATGCACCTGCAGTCGCCCATGCTCAAGGGCATGATGGGCAGCTACGTCGAGCAGTCCCAGGCCGTCTTCACGCAGGTGCAGGAGCAGATGCAAAAGCAGACCGAGCAGATGCTGGGCGCGTTCGGCATCAAGCAGCGCTGAAGCGAAAACCCCCGTGCACCGCCGGGGGGGCAGAAGCTCAGTCCGGCCGCTCGCCGGGCAACAGCTGCATACCGGTTCTCTGCACCAGCTCCGCGTAGCTGATCGGCCGCCCGACCTGGGCCGTGGGCGCGTTCTGCTGCCAGTGCGCCCAGCGCTTGCCGGTGGCAGGGTCGAACACCAGCTTGAAGAGGTGCGACGGCACGGCCACGCCTCCCGCCCCGATGCGCTGCGCGCCCGGCGCGAACACGGGGCCAGTGATGACGTAGACGTCGCCCCGCGCCCGCATCACGTAGCGCCGGGTGTCGTCCTCGATCTTGGCCCAGGGGCCGCTGTTCTGCTTCGGGTCCTGCGGGACCATGTTGGCCAGGCTGAAGCTCTGCGCCATCGTCTCGGGCGTGCCCATGTCCCCCGCCGGCGCCATGTGGCC
>Ga0308171_1000619_pt1 | contig 67750 bp, 55 predicted proteins | sample PhyGR1_FD_202135 | JGI IMG/M metagenome (GOLD analysis project Ga0308171, IMG submission 202135) | Phyllosphere microbial communities from UC Gill Tract Community Farm, Albany, California, United States - DLSLSG.R1 | ecosystem: Host-associated > Plants > Phyllosphere > Unclassified | place: USA...
ACGACGGCCTGCGCCCCCGATGACGCACTGCCCGCCCGATCTCCGCCGCGCACCAGTCCGAAAGCCACCGCACCTCGGCGGGTGAGTAAAACGCAGCCATCGCCTCATAGTTGAGGAACAGGCTGCGCGCATCCAGGTTCAGCGACCCGCACAGCGCCAGTTCCTCGTCGATCAGCACCGCCTTGGCATGCACCATGTGCGGCGCCAGCCAGACCTCTGCGCCGGCGGCGGAAAGCTCGCGCAGCGCGCGCTCACGGGCCCAGTCGGCCAGGCGATGGTTGGAGCGGGCGGGCACCAGCAGCGTCACCTGCACGCCGCGCCGGCAGGCCAGGCACCAGGCTTGCAGCAGCGCGTCGTCGGGCACGAAGTACGGCGTGAAGGCCACGATGCGCTGGCGGGCGTGGTAGGCGCCCGCCACAAGCAGGGCGTGCACGGTGTCGTCGGCATGGTCCGGGCCGCTGGGCAGCCACTGGGCCAGCGGGCCCCGGGGCGGCTCCGCCAGCGGCGCCAGGGGCAGCACGGCGCGGGGGGCGCGGCCGCTGGCGGCGTGCCAGTCGGCGGCGAACTGCAGGGCGGCCTGCACGGCCAGCGGGCCCTGTGCCACGTAGCTGAGGTCGACCCACGCGGGCGCGCCGGGACGGTCCAGAAAGTATTCGCAGGCCAGGTTGCGGCCGCCGCTCCAGAGCCGCTCGCCGTCGGCGACCACCAGCTTGCGGTGGTTGCGCAGGTTGGTGCGGCCGCGCAGCGGGTTGTGCAGCACGGGCATGAAGCGCTGCACCTGCACGCCGCCACGCCGCAGGCCACGCAGCAGGCGGTGCGGCATGTGCAGGCTGCCGACCGCGTCGACCAGCAGGCGCACGGCCACGCCGCGCTGCACGGCCCGCAGCAGCCCCTCGGCCACGCGCCGGCCGATCGCGTCGTTGGCGAAGACGAAGGTGCACACGTCCAGGCTGCGCTGGGCGCCGTCGATGGTGTGCATCAGCCCGCGCAGGGCAGCCGGGCCGTCGGGGTGCATGTCGACGGCGTGGTTGCGCTGGGCCGGGGCCAGCTCCATGCAGGCCAGCAGCTCCGCCGCCCAGGCGGGCCCGCCCTCGGGCAGCGGCGGGCCGGAGGCCAGCCGCGCATGGCGCACCGGCCGGCCGAACTTGCGCGTGCCGACCATCAAAAAGAGCGGCACCGCGAAGTAGGGGAACGCGATGATGGCCAGCACCCAGCCCATGGCGGCGGACGGGTGGCGCCGCTGGTAGCCGATGCGCGTGGCCATCACGTAGATCAGCAGCCCCACGGCCACGAACACCGCGTGGCCCAGGCCCGAAAGCACCGCGACGCGGATCATGCCGAGGCGCCAGCGCCGCCGTCCCCGCGCTGCGCGGGCGGAATGTGTTCGGGCGGGCCGTCCGCCATGGGCAGGCGCACGGCGACCTGGAGCCCGCCCAGGCGCTCGGAACGGCCCAGCGCGAGCGTCGCCCGGTGCATGCGGGCGATGGTCTGCACGATGGACAGCCCCAGGCCGCTGCCGGCGATGGGGCGGCCCTGGGCGTCGGCCTGCGCAGCGCGGTGAAACCGCGCCAGCACCTGCGTGCGGTCTTCCTCGGCGATGCCGGGGCCGCTGTCCTCCACGACCAGCTGCAGCGCGGCGGGTGCGTCGACGCCATCCGCATCGACGCTGGTCACGCTCACGTCCACGGTGCCGCCTGCGGGCGTGTACTTCAGCGCGTTGTCGATCAGGTTGCGCAGCAGGATGCGCAGGGCCTCCGGATGGCCCGGCACGGCCACGGCGTCGGCGCGGCCCAGCCCCAAGTCGATGCCGCTGGCCTGGGCCTGCGCGGCGGCGTCCACCACGGCCTGGCGGGCCAGGTCCGCCAGCACCACGGGCTGCGCGGGGGCGCCCGCCGTCAGCCGGGCCTCCTGCCGGGCCAGGGCCAGCAGCTGCTCGACCAGGGCGGTCGCCCGGTCGATGCCGGCGGCCAGCCGCGCCACGGCCCGGGCCTGCGTGGCCTCGTCTGGCGCGCGCTGCAGGCCCTGCACCTGCAGCTTGAGCGCGGCCAGGGGCGAGCGCAGCTCATGCGCCGCATCGGCCACGAAGTGCTGCTGCGCCTCGAAGGCGCGCTGCACGCGGCCGAGCAGCAGGTTCAGCTCGTCGACCAGCGGGCGCACCTCGGCGGGCAAGGCGTCGCCATCGACGGGCGAGAGGTCGCCGGCCTGCCGCTGGGCGACCTGGCGGCGCACGCGCTCGACGGGCGCCAGGGAGCCGCTCACCGCCCACCACACGGCCAGCGCCAGCAGCGGCGCCAGCAGCGCGATGGGGGCGGCGGTGCGCAGCGCCAGCGCGCGCGCCATGTCGCGCCGCGTGGCCATGTCCTGCGCCACCTGGATGACCTGCGCCCGGGTCTGCACCGACAGCACGCGGTAGGTGGTGCCGTTGGCGTTCACGTTCGAAAAGCCCAGCACGGCGCGCTGCGGCAAGGCGGCGCCCACCGCCGACTCGTACACGCGCAGTCCGTCGGAGGACCACACCTGCACGACGAATTCATGGTTCTCCACCTCGCCGGGCGGCAGCGGCGCATCGCCCGAGGGCAGCGAAGGCAGCCCGGGGCGCAGGGCCTGTGCCATCTGCTGCATGTGGTAGTCGAAGAGCAGATCGGCCTCGGCCAGCGCGGCGCGATAGGCCAGCCCCACCTGCGCCAGGGCGGCGCAGGCGATGGCGGCGAGCAGGAACCAGAGCAGGCGCGCCCGCAGCGACGGCGCGCGCGCTCCCGTCGTCGCTGGCGAAGGCGCGGGCACGGCGGCGGACGCGCTGGGCGCAGCCGTGCCGGCGCTGACAGCGGGCCCGCTCATGCCTTCGGCACCATGTAGCCCACGCCGCGCACGTTCAGCAGCAGCCCGGCGCCCAGCTTCTTGCGCAGGCCGTGGATATAGACCTCCACCGCGTTGCTGCTGATCTCTTCGCTCCAGCCGTAGAGCTTTTCTTCCAGCTGCTGGCGCGAAAGCACCGTGCCGGGGCGTGCCAGCAGCGGCTCCAGCACCGCCCACTCGCGGGCCGACAGCACCACGGGCAGGCCATGCACGGTCACCTCGCGGGTCGCGGGGCAGATGACGACGCCCTGGTGCTCATACACCGGCTCGGCCCGGCCGGCCGCGCGGCGGGTGAGCGCGCGGATGCGGGCCAGCAGCTCGTCCATGTCGTAGGGTTTGAGCAGGTAATCGTCGGCCCCGGCATCCAGCCCCTCCACCCGCTGGGCGATGGCGTCGCGGGCGGTGGCGATCAGCACCGGCGTGCGGTCCTTGCGGGCGCGCAGATCGCGCAGCACGGCCAGGCCGTCGCGGCGCGGCAGGCCCAGATCCAGCAGGACCAGGTCGTAGGTCTGGGTGCGCAAGGCCGTATCGGCCAGCGCGCCGTCGCGCGCCCAGTCCACGGCGTAATGATCGGCGCGCAGCAGGTCGTGCACGGCCTCGCCGATCATGGGGTCGTCTTCCACCAGCAGCAGGCGCATGGAACGAGTCTCCGGTCAGAACGTCAGCGCGCCTTCGGCTTCGGCTTTGGGTGCGGAGGCGTGGGCGGCAGGTTCGGTGCGGGCGACAGTCATGCCGCCAAGGATAGCGGCTGCGATGGCCCGCGGGGGCAGGACTACACCTCGGCAGGGGCTTGCCGGGCGGCTGCCCCGCCCCGTCCCGTCACCCCAGTCGCACGGGCACGAAGATCTTGTTGCCGTCGCGCTCGATCAGCAGTGCCACCGACTTGCCGGCCTTGGAGACGGCCTCGCGCACCTGGTCCAGCCCCTGGGCCGGCGTGCCGTTGACGGCCAGCAGCACGTCGCCGGGCGCCACGCCCGCCAGCGCGGCCGGGCCGCGCACCTGCTCGATCAAGAGGCCGGCGTCCACGCCCGCGTCCCGCCGCTCCTGCGGGGTCAGCGGCCGCAGCGCCAAGCCCAGCTGGCCCTTGGCCACGCCCTTCTCGCCGGCCGCGACCTGGGTCGCCTTCTTGTCGCTGGCGTCGCCCAGCGTGGCGACGATCTCTTGCTTCTTGCCGTGGCGCCACACCTGCATGCGCACCTGGCTGCCGGGCGTGGCCTGGCCAATGAAGGCGGGCAGGTCGCCCGAGGCCACGATGGGCTGGCCGTCCACGCTGCGGATCACGTCGCCCGACCTCAGCCCCGCCTTGTCGGCCGGCCCGCCGGGCTCCACGCCCGCCACCAGCGCGCCCTCGGGCTTGTCGAGCTGGAACGAATCGGCGAAGGCCTGATTCACCTCCTGCACCGACACGCCCAGCCGCGCATGGCTGGCCTTGCCGGTGGCGAGGATCTGGTCCTTCACCTTGGCCGCCACCTCGATGGGAATGGCGAACGAAACGCCCTGGTAGCCGCCGGAGCGGCTGTAGATCTGCGAGTTGATGCCCACCACCTCGCCGCGCGTGTTGAACAGCGGGCCGCCGGAATTGCCGGGGTTCACCGCCACGTCGGTCTGGATGAAGGGCACGAAGCTGTCGTCCGGCAGGGCGCGGCCCTTGGCGCTCACGACCCCGGCCGTCACGCTGTTCTCGAAGCCGAAGGGCGAGCCGATGGCCAGCACCCATTCGCCGACGTTCAGCGCCCGCGTGCTGCCCAACTGCACGACGGGCAGGTTGCTGGCATCGATCTTCAACACCGCGATGTCGGTCTTGGGGTCGGAGCCCAGCACCTTGGCGCGGAATTCGCGCCGGTCGGTCAGCTTGACCGTGACGCTGCTGGCGCCCTTGACCACGTGCGCGTTGGTGAGCACCACGCCGTCGGGGCTGACGATGAAGCCCGAGCCCTCGCCCTGCATCGGGACTTCACGCTGCGGTTGCATGCGGCCGCCGCCGGGCATGCCGAAGCGCTTGAAGAATTCATAGAACGGGTCGTTCGGACTCATGCCCTGCGCGCCGCGCTGCTGCGCCGCCGGGGTGTCGTCGTCGTCATCGTCGCCGTCCTCCCCGGCGCCGCCGAGCGAGGTCTTGGTGGTGCCGGTGACGCTGATGTTGACCACGGCCGCGCCGTTACGCGCCGTGATCTGGGCGAAATCCGGCATGGCCACGCCGCTGGTCGTCATGCCCCCAGGAGCCGCTACGGCCGCGACAGGCACGGACTGCGACGCCTCGGCATGGCCGGTGCGCATGTTGGTGACCAGGCCAGCGCCGGTCGCCCCGATGGCGCCCGCGACAACCAGGGCCAGGGTCAGGCGCCGGGGGGTGGAGAGGATGGAGTTCATGGCAAACCTTTCGGTGGGTTGTTGCATGAACGCGAGTGTCCGCAGCGACACTTAGGCCAGACTTAGAGCGCCGAAAACCGGGTCACATCACGCATTCGCCTGCCGCCACGGGGGTGACGGTCGGAGGGTTGGCGTGGCTCACCGTGCAGACGGTCCCCGCCATCGGGCCGTACCGCCCACAGCCATGCGTCCGCCCCGTTGCTGGTGTCGCATGAGGTGTCCGGCGTTCCATCGGCGTTGAAGCGGGCGATGCCCTGCCGGTGCGGCGTGGCTGCCGCTACTGCGAGAACATTTCCCGCTTGCGCGCCTCTTCCTCCTGCCGGCGGCGGTTCTCTACGCAGACGGGGTAGCTGCCGGCACCGGCCACCTGGCATTCGCGGTGGATGCACATGGGGCGGGTGAGCAGCGAGGCGCTGGCGCAGGTCTCGCTCGGGTTGGGCGGACGGGCGGGCCGGCTCGAAGGTGCCGGCGCGGGCGCAGCCGGCACGGGCGCGGGGGTGGCGGCCTCTGGCGCGGGCGCGGCAGGGGCAGGAGCAGGGACGGCAGCAGGCGTCTCCCGCCGGGTGGCCGGCTTGGCCGGGCGCGGCGCGGGCGCGGTGACGAAGGCGGGCGCCGGAGCCTCGGCCGACGCGGGCGGCGTGGCGGGCGCTGCCACCGCGGTCGGCGCGGAGGCCGCCGGCAGAGGCACGGAGGCCGGCGCGGTCGCGGCCTCGGCCATCTCGGTGATGATCTGGTCGTCGGGCGTGCGCGGCGGCTGCTTGGGGGCCGCCCGCCACCACGATGCCAGGGCGACGGCCGCGGCAGCGAGCAGGGCCAGCAGCGCGAAGACCACGGCGCGGGAGGGCGCGCCCCGGGCGGCGGTGGCCCGGGCGGGCGCGGCTGGCGAGGGCGCCTGGAGCGGCACCCCGCCGCCCCCGACGGGAGCGCGGGTGGCCGGGGGCGTTGCGGCTGCGGGCTGCGGCGGGGGGACCACAGCCGCGGGCGGTGCCGGCACCGGTGGGGGCCCGGGCTCGGGCTGCGGCGCCCACATCAGATCCACGTCGATGGCGGCGGAAGCCGGCGCCCCGGCCGGTAGCGGCGCCGGGTCAGGCTCCGGCGCAGGCGGATCGAACGTCGGCGCGGCCTGCACGGCCGAAGCCGCGTCGGCCCCGGCGGTATGCTGCGCCAGCACCTGGGCCAGCGGTTGCGGCACCCGGGTGGTGGAGGTCGCAGCCATTTCCTGCGGCGCGATCGGCACGGACGCGGCCAGCCCACCGGCCGTGCCCGGGTCGACCCAGATGTCGCCCAGTTCGGCGCGGAAATCGAAATGCTCCAGCCCCACGGGCGGCGCCTGCAGCTCCAGCAGCTGGGCGAAGGCGTCGATGGACTGCGGCCGGTCTTCCGGGCGCAGCTGCAGCGCCTGCGACATGGCGGCCACGAACGGGGCGGAGTATTCGACCCCGAACTGCTCCTGCACGGTACGCGCCACGCGCTCGAACGGCACCATGCGGTCGCGGATGGCGCGCAGCGTGGCGGGCAGCGGCGTGTCGTTGCACACGCAGCCATGCACGACGGCGGCCAGCGAGTAGAGGTCGCTCCACGGCCCCTGGCGCAGGTCGCTGCCGGCGTCGGTGTATTGCTCGATGGGCGCGTAGTTGACCTTCAGCACGGCGGTGTGCTGGCGGTCGCGGTCGCTGATGGCGCGGCGGGCGGCGCCCAGGTCCAGCAGCACCGGCGGGCCCACGTCCTGCAGGAAGATGTTGTCCGGCGAGACGTCGCGGTGCAGCATCTGCGCATCGTGCAGCACCCGCAGCGCGCCCAGCACCGACCACAGCACCTTGCGCAGCCAGGCCTCCGGCGGCGGGGTGCGCATGTGGGCGCGGGCCTGCTTGAGGGTCATGCCGCCGTAGAGCGGCATCACCATGTAGGCCGTGTGATTGGCCTCCCAGAAGCGGAACACCTTCACCAGCGAGGGATGGTCGTACTGCGCCAGCAGGCGTGCCTCGTTCACGAACGAGGCCAGGCCCGCCTGGTACGACTGCTCGTCGGCCGAGGAGCGCACCCACAGCGTCTGGCCCTGCGTGCGGCCCGCCAGGGCGGAAGGCAGGTATTCCTTGATGGCGACGAAGCGCATCAGGGAATGGTCGAACGCACGGTACACCATGCCGAAGCCGCCCACGCCCAGCAGCGACAGCACCTCGAACTCCCCCAGGCGAGCACCGGGCTGCAGCGCATCGACATGGTTCACGGCGCTGGCAGGAAGGGGACTGGACATGGTGGGAGGGAGAGAGGCGGTGAAAACGGGGCAAGACCACGGGCGCGGACGGCGCACCGCCCATCGTAGCGTGCGCTGCCCCGATCGGCGCGCCATCATGGGGGAAGAAGCGCCGCGCAGCCGACAAAACCGCCTCGGGGCGTGGAAAGCGCGCACGGCGGGCCGCCCGGCGGCCGCCCTGGTTACCATTGGACGATGTTCAGTTATCGCCACGCCTTCCATGCAGGCAATCACGCGGATGTGCTCAAGCACACCGTGCTGGTCGCCACCCTGCAGCACCTGACCCAGAAAGACGCGGCGCTGACCGTGCTCGACACCCATGCGGGGGCCGGGCTGTACCGGCTGGACGGAGACTATGCCAGCACCAGCGGCGAGGCCGCCGACGGCATCGCCCGGCTGCTGTCGCCCGCCCCGGCCGATGGCAAGGGGGCCGCGGCCGTGCCGCTCGCCCCGGCCCTGCAGGCCTATGTGGATGTGGTGCGCGCCTTCAACCAGGGCACGCAGACCCGCGTGTACCCCGGCTCGCCCTTCATCGCCCAGCACCTGCTGCGCGGGCACGACAAGCTCAAGCTCTTCGAGCTGCACCCCACCGACCTGCGCTCGCTCGCCGGCAACGTCGCCCAGCTGGAGGCAGGCCGCCAGGTGGCCGTGCTGCACGAGGACGGCTTCGAGGGGGTGAAAAAGTTCCTGCCCCCACCGGCCCGCCGCGCGCTCCTGCTCTGCGATCCCAGCTATGAAATGAAGAGCGACTATGGCCGCGTGCTGGACATGGTGGCCGATTCGCTCAAGCGCTTCGCCACCGGCACCTACGCCATCTGGTACCCGATCATTCCCCGGCCCGAGGCGCACGACCTGCCGCGTCGCCTGAAGACCATGGCCGTGAAGGCCGGCAAGCCCTGGCTGCACGCCACGCTGACGGTGAAGAACAGCAAGCTGGTCGAAACCGCCGAGGGCGAGAAGCGCCGCCCGGGCCTGCCCGCCAGCGGCATGTTCCTCATCAACCCGCCCTTCACGCTGAAGGCGGCGCTGAAAGACGCCCTGCCGCAGATGGCCGAGCTGCTGCAGCAGGACCGGCACGCGGCGCACAGCCTCGAATCCGGCGGCTGACCGACGCGCGCCGCGGCCCCTGGGCCCGCCCGGCCAGACGGGCCGCACCGCGCCAGGCAGGTCTATTCGGACACATCCTTGTCCGGGCAGCCCGCATCGTCCTCGGCGGCCAGCGCCGTGATGGCGACGGACTTGGTGCCCAGCCCCAGCATGCCCAGCTGCTTGGCCGCCGCCTGGCTCAGGTCGATGATGCGGCCGGCCGCGTGCGGCCCCCGGTCATTGATGCGCACCTGCACCGAACGCCCGGTGGACAGGCTGCGCACGCACACCCGCGTGCCGAACGGCAAGGTGGGATGGGCGGCGGTGAGCGCATACATGTCGAAGCGCTCCCCGCTCGCCGTGCGGCGCTTGTGGAACCGCGCGCCGTACCAGGACGCCATGCCCTGCTCGTCCGGCTCGGCGTCTTCACCGGCGCCGGGGCTGCGCAGGCCCTCGCCGGGCTTGTCGCTCTCCAGCGAATACATGCCGTTCGGACCCGGGACGCCGGCTGGCGCGATGGAGGGGACGACGGTGGAGACGGGCGGCAGATCGGCCTCGCGCTGCGCCGGCCGGCGGCCGCTGGCCGAAGGCGCGGGGCTGGAGTCAGCTTCGGCGGACGGGCCTTCCCGGGAGGCTGGACTGGCGCTCGTGTCGGCAGCTGCAGGGGCGGCACTTCGGGGCGGCGAGATCAGCGTGCGCAGCGGCGGGCTGGAGGGCGCTCCGGGCAAGGCAGCCCCGACGGGGCCGCCGCCGGAGCCCTCGCCGCCAGGCTCCGGCGGCGCGGATGGCACCGCGCAGGCCGTCAGCACGAAGACGCTGGCGAGCACCGCGGACCGGCGCAGCGCGCGCGGGGAAAGGCTGACCCGCAGATGACGAAGACCGGCAACCGCGATGCGCCTCATGCGGTCCGCGCCGGAAGGTGGGCCGGGCGGCGGGCGCCGCCACGCCACCAGGGGGCGTAGGAATTTTTCATCGGCGCGATGTTAGCCGAGCCTTTCGGGCCCGCGTAACCAGTCGCTGCCGAGCCCCCGAAGCCGCTCATCGCAGCCGGCCGGGCGCCAAAGGCTGCTGCCCCATCGCCGAAGAACCGGACCGGCAACCCCGCTTACAGCCCCAGGCGCCGGCACAGCTCCAGCGTGGCCCCGCTCTGGTTCATGGTGTAGAAGTGCAGCCCCGGCACGCCGCGCGTGCGCAATTGCTCGCACAGCTCGGCCACCACGTCCAGCCCGAAGGCGCGGATGCTGGCCACGTCGTCGCCGAAGCCCAGCAGGCGCAGCCGGATCCAGCGCGGAATCTCGGCACCGCAGGCGTCTGAGAAGCGCATCAGCTGGGTGGAGCCCAGGATGGGCATGATGCCCGGCACCACCGGCACGTCCAGCCCCAGGCGGCGCGTCTCGTCGACGAAGCGGAAGTACGCGTCGGCATTGAAGAAGTACTGGGTGATGGCCGAGTCGGCGCCCGCCCGCACCTTGGTCGCGAAGGCCTGCAGGTCGGCTTCGGGCGAGCGGGCCTGCGGGTGCACTTCCGGATAGGCGGCGACTTCGATGTGGAAGTCGTCGCCTGTCTCGGCGCGGATGAAGGCCACCAGGTCGCTGGCGTAGTGAAACGCCCCACCTGCGCCGTAGCCGCTGGGCAGGTCGCCGCGCAGGGCCACCAGGCGCCTCACGCCCATGGCCTTGAGCTGCGCGAGCTGGTCTCGCACCGACTCCTGCGTGGCACCGATGCACGAGAAGTGGGACGCGGCGCTGACGCCTTCGGCCAGAATTTCGCGCACGGTGCCGAACGTGCCTTCCTGCGTGGAGCCGCCGGCGCCATAGGTCACCGAACAGAACTCGGGTCGGCGGGCGTAGAGCTGCTGGCGCACGGCGCGCAGCTTCTCGGCACCCTCGGCCGTCTTGGGCGGAAAGAATTCGAAGCTGACCGGGAAGGCAGCGGCAGCAGAAGGGGAAGCGGGGCGTTGGCTCATGCGGCGCTCCTGGCGTGGATGAAGAATTCGCGGTTGCCGTCGCCGCCGTCGATCGGGCTGTCCAGCCAGCCGACCACCGTCAGGCCCACGGCGGCGCAGCAGTCGCGGATGCGCTGTTCGACCACCGGGTAGAGCGCCGCATCGCGCACGATGCCGCCCTTGCCGACCTGGCCCGGCTGCAGCTCGAACTGCGGCTTGACCAGCATGAGCAGCTCGCCGCCGACTTTCAGCAGCGGCGCCACGGCGGGCACGATGTGGGTGAGCGAGATGAACGAAACGTCGCCCGTCACCAGGTCGAAGACCGGCGTCACGTCGACGGACTCCCGCCCCGCGCGGCGGCGCCGCACGGTGGGCAGCGTGCCCTGCGCGCGCGCCCGCGCCTTGGCCGAACGCTCGGCCTTGAAGGCTTCCACGTCGTGCTCCTTGGCGTCGTCGCTGTCGTCGTATTCGTCGTCGATCACTCCGCCGTTGCGCATCCAGCTGTAGGGCGCCTCGGGCTGGGTTTCGTTGTCTTCCGGGTCTTGCTCGACCTGCTCCGAGAGCGCCTCCTCGCAGGCGTCCTGCAGCGATTCGGCCGTCATCGAGCGGGCGTTGAAGCCTTCCACGGCGACGACCCGCCCATCCTGCCGCAACCGCTCGTGCAGCTGGCCGTGGCCCACGTCCACGCCGATCACCTGCGCGGCGCCCTGCTGCAGCAGGCAGTCGGTGAAGCCGCCGGTGCTCTGGCCGACGTCCAGGCAGCGCCAGCCGGCCACGCGCAGGCCGGTCGCCTGCAGTGCGCCTTCGAGTTTCAGCCCGCCTCGCGAGAGATACCGCGCCTCGGCCTGGTCGAGCAGTTGCACTTCGGCGATTTCGGGGATGTCGTCGCCGTTCTTGGCGACCTTGTTCCACGGCAGGCTGGCCGCGAGCCGCCACTGCACCCCGGCCGCGATCAGGCGTTGCGCCTGCGAGCGGGTGGTGGCGTGGCCCTTGTCCACCAGGTAGACGTCTGCGCGCATGCACCCATCCTTCTTTCAGAGTCAAAAGTGCCACTGGCGCTGATGAATCAAGCGCCAGCAGCTATTATATTTATAGCAAACGACACGCCGACCCCATGGCCGGCGCAGCGGGGCTCAGTAGCGGTAGGTGTCGGGCTTGAACGGGCCGCTCTTGCTCACGCCGATGTAGGCGGCCTGGGCGTCGGTCAGCTCGGTCAGCATGGCGCCGACCTTCTTCAGGTGCAGGCGTGCGACCTTCTCGTCCAGCAGCTTGGGCAGCACGTAGACCTTGCCGGCCTCGTACTGGTCAGGCTTGGTGAACAGCTCGATCTGCGCGATGGTCTGGTTGGCGAACGAGGACGACATCACGAAGCTGGGATGGCCCGTGCCGCAGCCCAGGTTCACCAGGCGGCCCTTGGCCAGCAGGATGATCTTCTTGCCGTCGGGGAAGGTGATGTGGTCCACCTGCGGCTTGATCTCTTCCCATTCGTACTTCTCGATCGACGCGACGTCGATCTCGTTGTCGAAGTGGCCGATGTTGCAGACGATGGCCTGGTCCTTCATCGCCGCCATGATGTCGTGCGTGATGATGTCCTTGTTGCCCGTGGTGGTCACGAAGATGTCGGCCTTGTCGGCTGCGTATTCCATCGTCACCACGCGGTAGCCTTCCATGGCCGCCTGCAGCGCGTTGATCGGGTCGATCTCGGTCACCCACACCTGGGCCGAGAGCGCGCGCAGCGCCTGGGCCGAGCCCTTGCCCACGTCGCCGTAGCCGGCCACCACGGCCACCTTGCCGGCGATCATGACGTCGGTGGCGCGCTTGATGCCGTCCACCAGCGATTCGCGGCAGCCGTACAGGTTGTCGAACTTGGACTTGGTGACCGAGTCGTTCACGTTGATGGCGCGGAACAGCAGCGTGCCCTTGGCGGACATCTCGTTCAGGCGGTGCACGCCGGTCGTCGTTTCCTCGGTCACGCCGATGATCTCGGCCGACTTACGGCTGTACCAGGTGGCGTCTTCGGCCAGCTTCTTGCGGATGGCGGCGAAGAGGATGCGCTCTTCCTCGCTGCCGCCGTTGCCGGCCACGAGCGATGCGTCCTTCTCGGCGCGCTGGCCCAGGTGCATCAGCAGCGTGGCGTCACCACCGTCGTCCAGGATCATGTTCGGGCCTTCGCCCGCGCTGCCCTTGGGGCCGAAGTCGAAGATGCGGTGGGTGTAGTCCCAGTAGTCTTCCAGCGACTCGCCCTTGATGGCGAACACCGGCGTGCCGCCTGCGGCGATGGCGGCAGCGGCATGATCCTGCGTGGAGAAGATGTTGCACGAGGCCCAGCGCACGTCGGCGCCCAGGACCTTGAGCGTCTCGATCAGCACGGCGGTCTGGATCGTCATGTGCAGCGAACCGGTGATGCGCGCGCCCTTGAGCGGCTGGGCGGCAGCGAACTCCTCCCGGATGGCCATCAGGCCGGGCATTTCGGTTTCGGCGATCTTGATTTCCTTGCGGCCCCAGGCGGCAAGGGAGATGTCGGCGATGGCTTGGTCGGCCTGATCGGCCTGGGGCTTGAGAACTGCGCTCATGGTTTTCTCCAGTCAAGGATGGCAATGAAAACCACGCGGGTCCGGAGACGGGAGATGGGAGGCAGTCGCTCACCGCACCGAAAACAGCGTGGGTGAGCGTCGTTGCGAAGGAACCGGCTCCCGAGCCTCACGCCCCGCTGTGCTGGGGGCGCTGCAACGCTCCTCGGAAAGGCGTGCATTGTACAAAATGCGCGTGACGGCCGCAGCCCGCCCGTCAGCGCGGCGCACTCCCGCGGGGCGCGCGCGTGGCCCAGGCCCTCAGCCGCAGGGCGAAGAAGAGAGCGAGACCCAGCAGCAGCATGCAGAACAGCACGACGGCCGGCCACTGCCCGCGCTCCCAGAAGCCGCCCGCCGCCACGCCCAGCACGCTGGAGGCCATGTAGTAGGCCAGCAGATACATCGACGACGCATGCCCCTTGGAGTGCAGCGCCGCCGCCCCGACCCAGCCGCTGACCACGGCATGCCCGCCGAAGAACCCCAGCGTGACAAGGCAGATGCCGGCGATCAACGCGGCAAGGTGCGACGGCAAGGTGAGCAGCACGCCTGCGGCCATCAACGCCACGCAGCCCAGCAGCACCGCGGCGCGCCCCAGACGGTCGGCCAGCGCGCCGGCCCAGGGCGAGGCGCACATGCCCAGCAAGTAAGTGCAGAAGATCAGGCCGATCTCGGCCTGGCCCAGGCCGAAAGCGGGGGACGACAGCCGGAAGCTCACCAGGTTGAAGACCGACACGAGCGGCCCTACCAACAGGCACCCCACGGCCACCAGCAGCGGCAGCACCGGATTGCGCAGATGATCGCGCCAGATCGCGGCGTGCTGGCGCACCCCCATGCCTGCGGCGCGCACGAAGCGGCGCGAAGGCGGCAGCAGCAGCACGAAACCGATGGCGACCAGCAGGTCCAGCACGCTGATGATGACCATCGCTTCGCGCCAGCCGAACGCATCGGTCAGCAGGCCCACGCCCACGCGGCCCGCCATGCCGCCGAACGCGGTGCCGCCGATATAGAGGCCCATCGCGTAGCCCAGGCCGTGTGCGTCGATCTCTTCGGACAGATAGGCCATGGCCACGGCCGGCACGCCGCCCAGCAGCACGCCCTCCAGCGTGCGCGCCGCCAGCAACAGGGACCAGTGCGGTGCCAGGGCGGCCAGCAGGTTGCACAGCGCCGCGAGCGCCATCGAGCCGAACATCAGCCAGCGCCGCCCCACCGCTTGCGACACCGCGCCCGCCACCAGGATCGAGACGGCCAGCGCCGCCGTGCTGGCCGACAGCGCCACCGAACTGGCGGCCGCGCCAATCTGGAAATGCCGGGCGAATTCCGGCAGCAGCGGCTGCACACAGTAGAGCAGCGAGAACGTCGCGAAACCCGCGAAGAAGAGCGCGATGGCGATGCGGCGATAGGCGGGTGTGCCCGCCACCGCGCCAGCGGGCAGGGCGGAGTCTGCGGCCGCTGCGGCGCAATCGGCAGGAGAAGGGGTGGGTAGGGCGTTGGGGGAGGTTGTCATGCAAATCGCCATGGCGAAAGTCGGCCACGATTTTTGCGCGGGCACTCCGGCGCTGTCCAATCCGGGAGCGACCGATGCGCCGCCGCTAGAATCCCTGCGACTCATGGGGGCCTGTGGCGGTGCGACCGCGCGCTGCGCCCACGGCCCTTGCGCGACGGCCACGCCGCCGCACGCCCCTCTTTTGCCATCCGAGCCCGCCCTTGTCATACGCCCCAGAAACCCGGCGCCGCCGCACGTTCGCCATCATTTCCCACCCTGACGCCGGCAAGACCACGCTGACGGAAAAGCTGCTGCTGTTCTCGGGCGCGATCCAGATCGCGGGCGCCGTGAAGGGCCGCAAGGCGAGCCGCCACGCCACCAGCGACTGGATGGAGATCGAAAAGCAGCGCGGTATCTCGGTCGCGTCCTCGGTGATGCAGATGGCCTACCGCGACCATGTGGTCAACCTGCTCGACACGCCCGGCCACAAGGACTTCTCGGAAGACACCTACCGCGTGCTGACGGCGGTGGACTCCGCCCTGATGGTGATCGATGCGGCCAACGGCGTGGAAGCGCAGACGCGCCGGCTGATCGAGGTCTGCCGCCAGCGCGACACGCCCATCATCACCTTCGTCAACAAGATGGACCGCGAGGTGCGCGACCCGTTGGACATCATGGACGAGGTCGAACGCGAGCTGGGCATGCCCTGCTGCCCCATGACCTGGCCCGTGGGCCAGGGCAAGAACTTCGGCGGCATCATCAACCTGCGCACGCAGGCCATGACGGTGTTCGAGAGCGGCAGCGAACGCCGCCCGCAGGATTTCGAGACCATTCCGCTCTCGGACGAAACCTCGCTGCGGGCCCGCTTCGGCGCAGAATTCGACGCCGCCCTGGAGAGCATGGAACTGGCCGTGGGCGCATCGCCCGCCTGGAACCAGGAAGCGTTTCTGGCCGGCAAGCTCACGCCCGTGTTCTTCGGTTCGGGTGTGAACAACTTCGGCGTGATGGAGGTGCTGGACGCGCTGGTCGACATGGCCCCCTCCCCCGGGCCGCGCGTGAGCACGCTGCAGGTCAACAAGCAGGCCGTGGTCAAGACGATCCAGCCGGAAGACGAAGGCTTTTCCGGCGTGGTCTTCAAGGTGCAGGCCAACATGGACGCCAACCACCGCGACCGCATCGCCTTCGTGCGCGTGGCGTCGGGCAAGTACACCCCCGGCATGAAGCTCAAGGTGCAACGCACCGCCAAGGAACTGCGCCCCACCTCGGTTGTCACCTTCATGAGCCAGCGCCGCGAGGCCGTGGAAGAAGCCTATGCGGGCGACATCATCGGCTTCACCACCCATGGCGGCGTGCAGTTGGGCGATACCATCACCGACGGCGCCAACCTGCAATTCACCGGCCTGCCGTTCTTCGCGCCGGAGATGTTCATGACCGTGGTGCTGAAGAACCCGCTGCGCACCAAGCAGCTGCAGCAGGGCCTGGCGCAGCTGGGCGAGGAAGGTGCGATCCAGGTCTTCAAGCCCGACGCCGGCGGCAACATGCTCCTGGGCGCGGTCGGCCAGCTGCAGTTCGAAGTCGTCCAGCACCGGCTGAAGACCGAATACGACGCGGACATCCGCCTGGAGAGCTGCCAGTACACCGGCGCCCGCTGGATCACGGCCGACACTGCGGCGGACCTGCGGGCCTTCACCGATGCCTACCCGCTGCGCCTGGCGCATGACGCGGCGGACACGCTGGCCTACCTGTGCACCAGCCCTTACGACGTGCGGCTTGCGCAGGAGCGGTTCCCGAAGATCCACTTCCATCCGCTGCGCGAGCATGCGGGGCTGGCGTTGCAGGCGGTGAGTTGATGAATGCAGCTTTAAGGCAATCCCCCGAACCTGACAGCACACGCGACCGATGCATGCATGCAGACGCACCCGCGCCCGTAACACAGGACGTACCGATCAAGTTTCCGGGAAGCAAATGGGTTCAAATCATGCGCGACCGGTATCTTGGGGCTGCGTGGCTTGTATTTATTCTGCTGTTGTCTTTACGGCGTCTCTGGCGTGCGTTCCCCGCCCCTACCGCCGAATTGAACTCTGATGCACGTTGGACGTATTTGCCCAACGCGCGCAAATTGATTGATTCCCCTTGGCATTTTTTGACAACTGACCCATCCAGCTACCACGTAGCTCCATTGGGCTATGCATGGCCGGCAGTCTGGGGTGCTGATCCTTTCAGCACGCAGGTGGCGAATTGTCTACTTTTTCTATTGAGTTTGACGTTGCTTTGGCGGTGTGCCACGAGGCTTGGTGGCATAACGGCAGGCATTGTCGCGACAAGCTTGGCACTTATTCATCCAGAGTTTCATTCCTACATTCCACAAGTACTGACCGAGTCACTATTTCTTTTCGGGCTGATGCTTTTGATAACAGGGACGGTGGAGTATTTTCTGTCGATTCAAGGGCGGCTTATTTGGCTAGCGTCAGCCACGCTGGGCCTAACAATCACCTTACTTTCAAGGCCCGTCCTTCAACTGCTGGCGATAGCAGCTTTTTTTGCCTCTCTCGTTGCGATTGGCACCACTATCTATCTTCGCAAGACTCATCCCCACAAAAAATCATGGGATGCGCATGGAGCTGCCCGACATCTCAGCGTCGCCCTTGCCATTGCTCTTGCAATTCCAACTGCGGTGGTGTTGAAAAATGGTTATTATTTTGGAGTTTGGGGCTTGGGAACAGGCGCAGGGACCGGACTATTTTATGGCCTGAGCCCATTCAAAATGGGACTAGAGCCTGTGTATTCCAACTTTAGTTATGACGCAGGAAGAACAGCCAGCGAGGCCGCCCCCGACTCGAATGGAAATCCGCTGCATTATAAAGCCGACAGAATTCATGCCCAAGCGGCGTTAGAAATTATTAAAAATACAACATTAGCGGATAACCTCAGCTTTTTTACCCACAAGCTTCATGCCTGGCTTTTTTATAGCACGCCCGAATTGCAAGTCTCTTACAAACTGAGGGCAATCCGACTGTTCGAATGGCTTTCAATAATTACGGCAGGCATTCTTTTGACCAATCAGAACCAACGAAAGCTTAAGTATTCAGCGAACTGTAAATTAAAATCAGAAAAATCACATCTCCTCGTACTATTATCGCTGTTGGCATTCACACTCTTAATGGTGTCACAACTGGTCCCGGTATTGTATAACACAAGATATAATTCTTATTTCATTGAGCCGCCGTTGATGTTGTTATGCGGCGTGGCAGTCAGCATCATTGCAAGCCGAGCTATGCCAACTGAAGAACTGATTGCATCGAAGAAAGGGCTGACTCCATTCGGCTTTTCGACCAAGACTTTTCTGGACTTGGGAGTCTTAGGAATGCTTGTTGTGTGCTCCATCGCATTGGCTCAGTATGCAAAAAAAAATGAGGCGTGGAGCATGGATCCTTATCGCCCAGGCCCTACCAAGTTGCTTCTAGATCAGTCTCATTTTGGCCACGTATATAGTCGCGACGCTACACCTATAAGCTCGAAAGAATGGCGCTTCAACTCCGGCCTGGCGACACTTTGGGTACCCATCTATCCTAGCGACAGTTCCATACTGTCTCAAGATCGGAGCAAAGATGCACTATGGCGCGTAAGATTTGCTGTCACACCCTCCGCTCACACACATAACTCGTGCAAAACAGCCAAGTTGCAGGTGATGCCTTCTTATCCCTCGTCACAGCCGTGGTTTAAACCCAATCCGACTTTTAAGATAAATTTGGAGGGCATCCCAACGACATACGCTTTCCATGGCAACGACGAGTTACGACCAAATGGAAATGGATTATTGGGAATAACGTTTTTCTGCCCTCCTGGGACGCTTGTTTCGTGGGAAGGCATAGAGTTGAGGCAATCAACCATGCCGGAAGCCGTCAAAGCTTTTATCCATACTGGCAAAGCCATTGATCCATATTTACCTATTGAACCGCCGGTTCCAGCACCATGAATACATTCTTAATTTTTGTAACCGTTTCGTGCGTTTTTGGAATATCGGTGGGTCAAATGTTGTTCAAAAAGGCAGCTATGGCCATACCTTCAGCAAACCAATGGCAGCAGTGGGTGTTCAACGGATGGCTTCTAAGCGCACTTGCACTGTACGGTTTGACCACTCTGGGGTGGGTTTGGATTCTCCGCCATGCGCCGCTGCATTTAGCATATCCTTTCATGGGACTCGCTTTTTTTATTGTCCCATGTCTAGGGTGGATTTTTTTAAATGAACCTCTTCGCATTTCAACAATTTTAGGCGGATCACTGATATTGGTTGGCGTTGCAATTACGTCTCAAGCATAGAAAACAAACATGCGCATTGCTGTTGCAATACCCTGCTACAAAGTCACCAGACATGTGCTTGAAGTGATTCAAGCCATCGGACCGGAGGTGACATCTATCTACGCTGTTGACGACGCATGCCCTGAAAAAAGCGGCCAGTTTATTCAGAAAAGTTGTACCGATCCTCGGGTAAAAGTGCTATTCAACACCCAGAATCTCGGCGTCGGCGGGGCGGTTATTACAGGCTATCGACAGGCCATCCGTGACGAGATAGATATTGTTGTGAAAATCGACGGAGATGGGCAAATGGATCCACGGCTCCTGCCTCTGTTTGTGCGTCCAATCCTGTCAGAACAAGCCGATTACACCAAAGGCAACCGCTTTTTCCGCCCTGAATCCATCAAAGGTATGCCGCCGATCCGTATTTTTGGGAATGCTGCGCTGTCCTTTCTGGCCAAGCTTAGTTGCGGATATTGGAACGTGATGGATCCGACCAACGGCTATACCGCGGTCCACACCCGCGTGCTAAGGGAATTGCCGCTTGAAAAATTGGAACAACGGTACTTCTTTGAGACAGACATGCTGTTCCGACTCAACACAGTTCGGGCTGTCGTTCGCGATATTCCCATGGAATCAGTCTACGCCGACGAAGAATCTAATCTCAAGATAAAAAAGGTTCTGCCGGAATTTTTAAAAAAACACACGTCCCGCCTGATTCGTCGATATTTTTACAGCTATATCGTAAGAGATTTTAACACAGGCACGATATATAGCATCGCGAGCCTTGTCATGCTAAGCTGGGGATCGATATTCGGCGGCCTGCACTGGATGCGCAGCTTAACAGTCGACGTCCCCGCCACTAGTGGGACGGTGATGTTTGCCGCTTTACCAATTATGGTAGGCATTCAGTTTCTTGTGGCGTTCTTGCACTATGACGTGAGTAGCGTCCCGACTGCCCCCCTTAGCCCCCAATTAACAACGGATTTTCCCTTCAAACAGCCCCCAAACGAGCCGATTCGCACAACTTAAATATTCAAATCGAAACTGGCATAAACGAAATCTATATAACGAAGAAAATTTTATTTTCTTCGTATTCCTGCACGCACATTGCCCCATAATTAGTCAAGCAAAATAGAAACTATGTCTAAAAATTTTATCCATTTTTCATTTGCGGCGCTCTTTTTACCGCTGATATCTGTGGCCGCGGCACAAACCACAGCCAGCGAAAAGCGGGGAAAGGATATTATGTGGGTTGTCCCCACAATAGAGGGCATGCCACTGTGCGACGCTGCGGCGAAAGATCCCAAGATTACCGATTTGGCAGTAGCTTATGGCGAATGCCGCAAACTCAAGGAAGATGGGGCTGCAGCTGTTTCCCGCCTTCTCGATAATCTTGAACCTGGAGGTCCAAAAGGAAAGGTGCAAGTCGGCTACACGGCCACCTTACAATTGCTGGACCTTTATCAGAAGACCTCCAAGGGCTGGGAGATTGACCAAGAAAAGGTGGGGGGGTTTTTCCGCACGGTAGAGAAGATCAAGCGCCCCGTGGTGCTTTACCTTTCCTCAAGCCATTTTGATTCTCAGGGCCCTCTCACTGCTGAATTGCGTAATGACGCAAGGAATGTAATGCAGTTGAAAGATGGAAAACCTTTGGAGCTGGGTTATTTCGGCTACAGCATTGTACCCTACACTTTGCTGACCGACGCCAGCATCCCTGTCAATCGCTACCGGTTCGAGGCACTGCAGCACATCGCTCGGCGTATCAAGTCGATGCCTGAGGCCGCGCAACAGAGAGTGATTGCAATTACCTTGGCAGGCGAGTTGCACCACATGTTTCCGGATTTTGAAAATGGGATGGGTGCATATAGTGACATCAAAGTCACGGATTACAGTCCTGCTTCAGTGGCTGGTTTCCGCTCATGGCTTCTAGAGAAGTATGGCACCGTGGAGACTATGAAGGCGAAGACAGGTCTGGCATATGGAGCATTTGATAAGATTCAACCACCGTCTAAAGACATTCGCAAAGAGCCTCTCACCAGTTTTGGTGACCACTATGACGCATTCGCTGACGGGACACTGCCCTTTTCGGGTTGGCTCTGGGACCCGCAGAAGAAAATCACAAGTCTTCAGCTGTATGTGGATGGAAAGCTTCGTGGCGAGGTCCCCTACGGTTTGAACCGGTTGGATGTCTATCGAGCCGAGGCTTCCATCACCAGTGCGAATACTGGATTCCGCTATGATCTCGACTACAGCGAAATGAGCACAGGCAAGCACCGCGTCCAGATCATTGCCGAGTCGGGCGCCGCTCGCTATCAAGTGGCTGAGCGCGACTTTGTGATCGTCCCGCGTGACCAGAGTGCAGTGGTTGAAACCGCCATGGCATCGGTCAAGGGGCTCAAGGGAATCGACAAGCTCGACGGCGTGCGCTCGTGGTTGGACATTCCCAAATCCCTGCAAGATGTCTACTACAACCCGTTGGCACGGGATTGGAATGCTTATCGTGAAGTGCAGGTGCGTGACTTTCTTGCAGCCTTTTACAATGTTGCCTTGAAAGCTGGACTTCCTCGCGACAAGCTGTATTCGCACCAGATCGTGCCCCAGGTGAACTCCACCTGGAACCCGCAACTTTTTGCGGCAGGCCTGTCGATGGCTGCGGACGTGCCATGGAAGCAGGGCTTGAACATGTACGGTGGCGCTACCGACAGCGCGTGGATGCGCAAGTTCCTGGCAGACCGCAAGATTCGTGATTACGGCGTGCCGGAGTTTAACCCTCAACAATGGAAGACGAAGGGTGTGCATCTCTCTGCCTTGCAAAGCCATCTGGACGGTGGTGCACGCTTTGTGAGTCCTTATTACTTCTCGGTCATCCCGGACAAGTTCAAAGGTGCTGCCGAGCACGGCGTCAATCGCATGGAAATCGGTCCTACCAATACCAAAGACGGGTCCGATGCGTTCTACCAAGCCCTGATCGAGTTCGCGAAGAAATGACTGCACCACCACTCAAAGGTGGTGCGCTGGGCACAAGCCAGGCCCGCCGCATGCCCGCCTTGGACGCATTGCGTGGACTTGCGGTGGCGCTCGTATTGATGTATCACTTGCACGAATACGTCCCGCTGCTGTGGAGCGGCCACGCAGCCTTTCCGGTCGAGGGCGTGGCCTCGCGCGCTTTAGGTTTCCTCTGGGTCGGGGTGGATCTTTTTTACGTGCTGAGCGGGTTCTTCATCGGGTTGGCGGCGCTCCGCCCGCGGGAGTGGCAGCCCCTGGCATTCGTCCGGGGACGGCTGACGCGGATCTTGCCTGCCTACTACGTATCACTGGTGATCATCATTGTCTTGCTCGAGCCCGGGCTGACATCGCAGTTGAAGGGCTGGATTAACATCATCATGCATGTGTTCATGCTGCACTCGCTGCAGGAATGGACGATGTTTTCGATCAACGGGCCCTACTGGACGCTGGGCGTCGAATTCGGTTTCTACGCGCTGATGCTGGCTCTGGGGCCCCTGCTGCGGTTGCGGCGCGGTTGGCTCGTGCTGGTGCTAATGGGTGCACTCTGCCTTCTGTGGCGGGCGAATCTGCTGGTAGGCGTGGCACCGGAGCAGCGATTCTTCTGGGGGGTGCAGATCTTCGGCATGCTGGACGAATTCGCGCTCGGTATCGCCGTGGCGATGGCGCATCATCGGGGCTGGCTCGACAGGCTGGCAGCCAAGCCAGTCGTGTTTGGCAGCATGCTGCTCGCACTGGGCAGCGTTGCAGTTGCCACATGCTTCTGGCATTTCCTCAAGCTTACCATCGACTACTGGTCCAGCCCCTGGACCGTTCTGTTCTCACGCACCGTGTTGTGCCTGGGATTTTCGATGTGGATTGCTGCATTCCTACTCCTGTCGCACACCGAGTGGTTCAACCGATGCGCGCGGGCGACAGGCCTACCCTGGGTCGGCAAGATCAGCTTCAGTGTCTACCTCTATCATGTCCCGGTGATCCTGCTGATGCACCGCCATGCCGGAACATGGCTCCCGGGTACGGGCTGGCTCGCTTCGGTGATCGCGCTCACCCTGCTGGTGTCCTACGCCAGCCACCGCTGGGTCGAACAGCGCTGGCACCGCAGCGCCTGATCCGTAAAAGCGGGGTGCTACGCGCCCATTTCTGACCTCTCCAATGTTTCCCCTCGACCACTGGCCCTGCTCTGCCGCGCACAACATCCACGGTGTTTTCACCGATATCGACGACACGCTCACGACCGAAGGCGTCATCACGCCGGACGTGATCGAGGCGCTGGCCTTGCTGCGGGCCGCCGGCGTGCAGGTGATCCCCATCACCGGCCGCCCTATCGGCTGGTGCGAGCCGTGGATGACCGGGCGCCCTGGCGCTGCCTTGCTGCCGGTCGATGTGATGGTGGCGGAGAACGGAGCCGTCGCGTTCTCGCGCGCGGTGCATGAGCAGGCCGCATCCGGAGCAGGGACGAGGACGGGGACGGCAGCGGCGGCAGCCACCGCGTCACCGGGGCTGGTCAAGCGCTACCAGCAAGACGCCGCGACGCGCGAGGCGCACCAGGCCCTGTTGCCCCGCATCGCGGCGCGGGTTCAGGCCGAGGTGCCCGGCGTGGAACTGAGCCGCGACAGCGGCGGCCGCGAGACCGACATCGCCTTCGACTACGCCGAGTTCGCCCACCACCCGCCCGAGGTGGTGGACCGGGTGCTGCGGGTGCTGCAAGACGAAGGCATGCGCACCACCGTCAGCAGCATCCACATCCACGGCTGCTTCGGCGACTTCGACAAGTGGCAGGGTGCCCGCTGGATCGTGAGCGAAGTGCTGCAGCGCGACCTGACCGCCGAGCTCGACCGCTGGGTGTTCGTCGGCGACTCGGGCAACGACCAGCCGATGTTCCAGCATTTCGTGCACAGCGTGGGCGTGGCCAACATCGCCCACGTGGCTGCCCGGCTGACGCACCTGCCGACCTACGTCACGCGGCAGCCGCGCGGGGCCGGCTTCTGCGAAGTGGCGCAGGCGATCCTGGCTGCGCGCTGAAGACGTTTGCCGTGCCGCCAAGCCGTGGTCGGTACATTCGTCGCAGCTTGATGCACCTCTGACGCAGACAGTTGCGCCAGACAGGCCCGAGCTGCGCTAGAGTTCCGCATGGACCCGATCAACACTCTCAGACAATGGCAGGCCTTCGACCGTTCACGCCCCACCCTGCCGGGCGAAACTCTTCTGGTGGCCGGCGTCGGCCTGGCGCTGATTGCCGTGTCGCTGCGCTCCGAGCATCGGGGCACCGCTGCCGTGCAGGCCGCGGCTGGCGGTGCGCTGTTGCTGCGGGCGGCCCGTGGCTGCGACTACCTGACCCAGTTGCCCCAACCCCGTCCCGCGCCGGCGTGGGACGCTCATCTGGAAGACGCACGCGCTCTGGGCCTGGACTGAATCGGGCGACCTTCACGCCAGAGGCAGGGGCAGCCCACGGCGGCACGCCCCCTGCGCCGTGCCAGATTCCTTGTCACATCACGCGCTGGCGCTGGCCCATTCAGCACTTATTGCTATCCATTCGATAGCAATCAGGTGACGACAGTTCACGACGCCTTGGCCAGCCCCAGTTTCTCGACCAGCGCCTTTTCGCGCGCGAACGTCGTTTCGGCGAACTTCTGGTAGGCCGCAGTGCCCATGTAGATCGGCACCATGTCGTAGCGGGCCAGCGCGGTCCGGTAGCTTTCCTGTTCCATCGCCTGCTTGAAGGCGTCGTGCAGACGCCGGACCACGTCGGGCGGCGTGCCCCTCGGGGCGCCCAGGCCGAAGGGCGAGTTCTGCACCACATCGATGCCCAGTTCCTTGAGCGTGGGCGCATCCGGGAACTTGGCCAGCCGCTCCGCGCCCCAGGTGTTGAGCACGCGTAGCTTGCCGGCTTCGACCTGCGGTGCGAAGCCCGTAGAGTCGGCGGCCGCCATCAGCTGGCCGCCGAGCGTGGCCTGCATCAGGTCGGCGCTGCCCTTGTATGGGATGTGCAGCAGCTCGATCCCCAGTTGCTGAGCGATCAGTTCCATGGTGAGGTGCGGGCTCGTCAGCGTGCCGGTGGAGCCGTAGCTGAGCTTGCCGGGGTGGGCCTTGGCGTAGGCGACGAAGTCGGCCCACGTCTTGAAGGGCGAGTTGGCAGGCACCACAACGCCGAAGGCATAACCCGTCAGATTCAGCACATAGCTGATGTCCTTGACCGGGTCCCAATTGATCTTGGTGGTGTAGGGCAGGCGGAACACACCCAGCGGAATCTGCCCGACCGTGTAGCCGTCCGGGGCCGAGGTCTGCAGGGCCTGCGCGGGCAGCGTGCCGCCCGCGCCCGGCTTGTTGTCGATGATGACCGGCTGGCCCAGCACCTTGCCGGCTTCCTCCGCCAGCATGCGCATGGTGATGTCGGTGGGGCCGCCGGCCGGGAACGCGACGATCAGCTTGATGGACTTGGTGGGAAACGCCTGCGCGCGGGCGACGAGAGCGGGAGCGGCCAGGCTGGCGGCGGCCAGTTGCACGAGTTGGCGACGATGCATGGATGCGGGATTCCTTGGAAAAAAAGCAGGGAAAGATCCGCCCATTGCACTGCATCGGCCCGTTGTATCCCACGCCGTAAACCCTGGCAGCTGTCCCGAACGCGTCAGCCCCGTCGGGTTACTCATCCAGCCAAAATGCGCTGCGCCGCTGATCCAGTATGCGCCTAATGCTATGTCTTTTATAGCAAACAAAAGGACGATCAGAATGCGGTATCCACGGCGGCCCGGGGGCTTTGGCCACCCCGGCGCAAGCTCCTACAGCCCCCGCCGGAAGGAGACGACACATCGCCCACGCCCCACCCCCTAACTTCGCCACACGGGCTTTCAGGCAAAAACGGCGAGCCCCGTCACTCCACCCCTCCCTGCCCGTTTCCTGAAAGGAAGCTCTCCATGTCGTCGCACCGTGTCGCGCCTACCGCCATGGGGTTGCTGCTCGTGTTCGTCGGGCTGGTGGTCGGCACGGGCGGCGTGTGGCTGATGGCGTTGGGCGGCTCCTGGTACTACCTTCCCGCAGGTCTGTTGATGGTGCTGACCGGGTTGCTGCTGCTGCAGGGCAGCCCTGCAGCCCTCTGGGCGCACGCCGTGCTGCTGGCCACCACCCTCGCCTGGTCGCTCTGGGAGACGGGCTGGGACGGTTGGGCACTGGCGGCCCGGGGCAACGTGGTCTGGCTGATGGGCCTGACCATGCTCACCCCCTGGTTCCTGCGCGGCCTGGATGCCCCCACTCCGCCCCTGGCCCGCAAGGGCCTGGGCGCCGCACTGGCCAGCTTTGCCATCGTGGGCCTGGCGGCGACGCTGCTGCCCGCCGATGCCCCCGACCGCCTGGCCCGTGCGACCGGCGCGACCGCCGAAGCCCTTGCGCCGGTGGACGGCGGGGTGGTCATGACCGGCCAGGCCGCTCCTGCCGCGCCCACCACGCTCTTCCAGGACGGCTGGGAACGAACGGCGGCACCGCGCCACGCCGATATGCCCGCGGAGGAGCCGCTGTTGTCACCACCCCTGGCCGAGCCATCGCGCTGCCCGGGTGCATTGCTCATCCCCACATCGCAGGGCCGCCTGGTGGCTTTCAACGCGGCCGACGACGCCGATTGCAGCGGCTTCGGCACCGAAGCGCCGGGCGATGGCGATGGTGTGGACGTCATCGAATTCCCGCCCTTCCGGGGCTTTATCGACCACGTGGACTGGCAGGCTGCCGCGCAGGCACTGCACCGCGGCATCGAGGCGCATCCCGCCGTCTTGCTGAACCCATTGCAGCATCGGTCCAGCCTGGCACCAGCGTCCGGCCGGGCCGCCACGGATTCGCCCGACGCGCCCTTGGACCGGCCCTTGACCGGCGCCACCATGTGGGGCGTGACGCTGTTCGACCAGCTCGCCTGCCGCATCGCCTTCGAGACCTTGCGGTTCGAGGGCCGCTTCGCGCGGCCCATGGCACTCGGCCTGCTGCTGCAGACGCCGCAGGTCGGCGGGCGCGAACTGGTGGTGTCGGGCCCAGCCGCCTTGATGTTCACGGCCGAGGTGGTGGCCCTGCCGCGGGGCATCGCAGACCGCGCAGGCCTGCTGGCCGTTGCAGGCGGGCAGGATGGGTCGATGGTCGACGGGCTGCGCAACGCAGTGCTGGAACGGGCGGAAGGCGCATCGACAGCACTGTCTGGCCAGTCGCCGGTCCATTCGCAGGCGGGGGATGCACGTTCACCGGCTGCCGGGGTGTACGCCGTGCGCCTGCAACCCTTCCTCTCACCCATCGGCCTGCCCTGCCAGGCGCCGCCATGGCAGCTGCAAACGGCACCCGGTGCGCTGCAGGCCATGAAGCCCGCCCCGCAGCATTCCGCCCCTTCGCCGTACTACAGCCGCTCGGGTCGCCCGATGGCCGCGGCGCCGTCGGAAGCATCGTCGTTGTAAGCTGCGCAGCGTCAACAAGGGTGATTTCGCCCGCCAGCGCCTATTCCATCAGCCTAGTTAGCTACAATCTTTATAGCAATCGAGGACTGCCGCGAGGATCTCATGCATCGATCCTTCGCACCAGGATCGGCTCGGCATCGCAGCCCTGACCGGCGGCGATCCAGCGCCTCGCCAGCGCCTTCATCCACCGCAGGGCCCACGGCCTGCGCAGGCCGGTGGTTCCCGTCGGATCGCTGAGCAAGCCGCACCGGTAGCGGTGATCGTCATCGTCCCAGCGCAAGGCGTCGCAAGGCCCATGGCGCTTGCGCGAAACGATCATGCCCACCGGGCAGGGCTCCGAAAGGCAGCACAAGCCACAGCCGTTGCAGGGCTCGCCCCAGCCAGGCTGCGGCGGAGCGCCCACCCGCCACTGGACGCGCTGCCAGTCGCCGGTGAAAGAGGCTGGGGGGCCGGTGGATGCTTCTTCAGACATGGCAGGACGTGCAAGCCTGCCACCGGCGCGCCGCCCGCGCCCCCGATGGCGCGGCAAGGCACGGGCGCCCGGGCCGCACGCCATTCAAGCGGCGGCCGGGCCGGCAGCGATCAGTGCTGCAGGATCTTGTTGAGAAATTCCTTGGTGCGTGGCTGGCGCGCATCCGGATTGCCGAAGAAGTCTTCCTTCGTGCAGTCTTCCAGGATTTTGCCGCCCACGTCCATGAAGATCACGCGGTGGCCGACCTTGCGGGCGAAACCCATTTCGTGGGTCACGCACATCATGGTCATGCCTTCGTTGGCCAGGCCCACCATCACGTCGAGCACTTCGCCCACCATCTCGGGGTCCAGCGCGGACGTGGGTTCGTCGAACAGCATCACGATGGGGTCCATCGACAGCGCACGGGCAATCGCCACACGCTGCTGCTGGCCACCCGACAGCTGGCCGGGAAACTTGTCCTTGTGCGCCGACAGGCCCACGCGGTCCAGCATCTTCAGGCCACGCACCTTGGCGTCGTCGGCGCTGCGGCCCAACACCTTCACCTGCGCGATGGTCAGGTTCTCGGTCACCGACAGGTGCGGGAACAGCTCGAAGTGCTGGAACACCATGCCGACCTGGCTGCGCAGCTTGGGCAGGTTGGTCTTGGGGTCGTGCACGGGCACGCCGTTGACCCAGATTTCGCCCTTTTGCACCGGCTCCAGCGCGTTGACGGTCTTGATCAGCGTGGACTTGCCGGAGCCCGAAGGGCCGCAGACCACCACCACTTCACCCTTCTTGATGGTGGTGGAGCAGTCGTTGAGCACCTGGAAGCTGCCATACCACTTGGAAACGTTCTTGAGTTCAATCATTTGCTTTATTCCTCACTCGCTCGAATCACGTTCTTGTGTTCGCTCGGCTTTCGTTGGGAGTTCGTGGCTTGACGTTCAACGGATGATGGCGATCTTGCGGTGCAGCCGCTTGACGCACCACGATAGCGCAAAGCACATCACGAAGTACACGACCGCGGCCAGCAGGTAGGCCTCGATCGGCCGCCCGTAGTTCTTGCCGGCGGTCTCGAAGCCCTTGAGCATGTCGTAGGCGCCGATGGCATAGACGAGCGACGTGTCCTGGAACAGGATGATGGTCTGCGTCAGCAGCACCGGCAGCATGTTGCGGAACGCCTGCGGCAGGATCACGTACTTCATGTTCTGGCCATAGGTCATGCCCACGGCCTGGCCGGCGAACACCTGGCCGCGCGAGATCGACTGAATGCCCGCGCGCATGATTTCGCTGAAGTAGGCCGCCTCGAAGGCGACGAAGGTGATCACCGCGGACATTTCCGCGCCGATGGGCTTGCCGATCAGGAACGGCACCAGCAGGAAGAACCACAGGATCACCATCACCAGCGGAATGCTGCGCATGCCGTTGACGTAGATGGTGGCGGGCACGTCGAGCCACTTCTTGCCCGACAGGCGCATGAGTGCCAGCACGGTGCCCAGCAGAATGCCGCCGATGGTGGCCACGATGGTCAGCACGATGCTGAAGTAGAACCCCTTCAGCACGAACTTGCTGATGATGTCCCAGCTGTAGAAGGAGAAGTCGAGATTCATCATGTCAGTGGCCTCCTGCGCCGCTGGAGGCGATGAAGCCAGGCACCCGCGAGCGCTTCTCGATGAACGACATGATGCGGTTGATGGCAAAGGCCGAGATGATGTAGAGGCCCGTCACCGCCAGGTAGATTTCGATGCCGCGCGAGGTCTCCTCCTGCGCCTGCATGGCGAACATGGTCAGTTCGGCCACCGATACGGCGAAGGCCACGGACGAGTTCTTGAAGATGTTCATCGTCTCGCTGGTGAGCGGCGGAATGATGATGCGGAACGCCATGGGCAGCAGCACGTAGCGGTAGTACTGCACGGTGGTGAAGCCCATCGCCATGCCGGCATAGCGCTGGCCGCGTGGCAGGGCCTGGATACCGGCACGCACCTGTTCGGCGATACGCGCCGAGGTGAAGAAGCCCAGGGCGAGCACCACCAGCACAAAGCCGGAGACACCCTTCATGATGGGAAAAACCGCCGGCACGACGTGGTACCAGAGGAAGATCTGCACCAGCAGCGGGATGTTGCGGAACAGTTCCACCCACGCGTTGCCGAAGCCGACCAGAAACTTGTTGTCCGGCAACGTGCGAATCGTGCCGATGATGGAGCCGGCGACCAGGGCGATCACCAGAGCCAGCAGGGCGACGGACACCGTCCAGCCCCATGCGGAGAGCATCCACTGCAGGTACGTCGGGTATTCACCGCCCGGGTCCTGCAGAAACACCTGCCAATCCCAATTCGATCCCATGGGAATTCCTTCTTCTTGAATGGTTTTTCTTTCACCGCGCCCTGCCGGCCCAGGCCTGCTTACAAAAAACGCCCACTCGCGTGGGCGTTCTTGGCGGGAACGGGCACCAGGGGTGCTCAGTCCTTCAGCGTGTACTCTTCAGCAGGCTTGTCGTTCGGGTTCGCCCAGGCTTCCTTCGTCGCGTCGCTCACGGGCAGGCCGATCTTCACGTTGTTCGGCGGGATGGGCTGCATGAACCACTTGTCGTAGAGCTTGGCCATTTCGCCGGACTTCATCATCGCCTTGATGCTGTCGTCGACCACCTTCTTGAAGGCCGGGTCGTCCTTGCGGATCATGATGGCGATGGGTTCCACGCTCAGCGTTTCGCCGACGATCTTGAAATCGGCCGGGTTCTTCGACTTGGCGATGTTGGAAGCCAGGATGGAGCCGTCCATGATGAAGGCGTCGGCGCGGCCCGATTCGAGCAGCAGGAAGCTGTCCGAGTGGTCCTTGCCGAACACTTCCTTGAACGTCAGGCCATCGGCGCGCTTGTTCTTGCGCAGCGTCTGCACGGACGTGGTGCCCGTGGTGGTGGCCAGGGTCTTGCCGTTCAGGTCCTTGATGCTGGTGATGCCGGAATTGGCCTTCACCGCCATGCGCACTTCTTCCACGTAGGTGGTCACGGCGAAGGCCACGTCCTTCTGGCGCGCCTGGTTGTTGGTGGTCGAGCCGCACTCGATGTCCACCGTGCCGTTCTGCACCAGTGGAATACGGTTTTGCGACGTGACGGGCTGGTACTTGGTTTCCAGCTTGGCCAGGCCCAGTTGCTTCTGCACGTCGGCGATCACCTTGGCGCAGACGTCATAGTGGAAGCCGGTGTACTTGCCATCGCCCAGGGTGAAGGAGAGGCCCGACGACTCGCGCACGCCTTCCGTGATCGTGCCGGACGCCTTGACCTTGGCCAGCGTGTCGCCGGCTTGTGCAAAGGCGCTGCCTGCGGCCAAAGCGGTAATGGCCACAGCCAACAGATGTTTCTTCATGGATATCTCCTTAACTTGCGAACACAAAACAGAGGCTTTCATTCTAGAGGCGGGTTTCTTGCGGACAACCCGCATAAACCAGCCTCCCGAACAGGGTGCGCGGCCATCATGAGGCCGGTTAAAACGGAACCTGGTCCGTGGGGTATTTCCAGAAATCGCGCAGCAGGTAGCTCACCGGCAGATTCAGTGCACGGTTGTACGGCGCTATGGGCTGCGCGAACCATTTGTCATAGAGGGGATAGATCTCGCGGCTGGTGATCAGCCGTCGCATTTCGTCGTCCACCAGCCTTTTGAATTCGGGATCGTCCTTGGACAACATGATGGCCAGGGGTTCGGTCGTGATGAACCGTCCGACCACCTTCAAGGCCTGGGGATCGGGTCGCTGGGCCGCCAAGCCAAAAAGTAAAACATCGTCCATGACGAACGCGTCAGCCTCGCCCTTCTCCACGAGCTCCACCGCCTTGAGGTGATCAGGCACTTCAACCAGCTGGGTGGTCATATGCCTTTCGCGGATCGTCTGCTGCATCGCCTTGAGTGCGGTCGTGCCTTGGGTGGACACCACCGTGCGACCGTCCAGATCCTCCAGTCGGTCGACCGTGCTGGTCCGGAGGACCAGCAAACGCGCACCGCTGATGAAATGCGGGATGGTGAAGGCCACCGTCTGGCGGCGCTCCGCGTTGTTGGTCGTCGAGCCGCACTCCAGATCGGCCCGCCCCTGCCGGATCGCGTCCATCCGCGAGGCGGGGGTGATCTGCAGGAATTCGACCGCCATGTCCTTCATGGCGGTTTTCTTGCGCACCACTTCGGCGATGCGCAGGCAGAGGTCGAGCGCGTATCCCATTGGCTTGCCCGCCTGCACATAGGAAAAAGGTACGGCCGATTCCCGATGGGCGATCACCAGCTTGCCACCGTTCGCGACCTTCGTCAGCACTCCCTGGGCGGAGGCACCGAGCGCACAGCCCAGTGCGACCATGCCGGCAGCGAGTTTCCAAAACGAGAAGACCATGAATGAGGTGCCAAGAGGTGAAGGTGCGAACAAGAAGCAATCTCTGCGCCAGCGTATCCACCTGGCATGCACTGGGTGAACCGATCTGATGTGGGGCCGACTGTAAGGGCCCGGGAAGCGGCTTTCCAATGCCAATTGCGAAGCGATGTTATGCATCCCGCACATACTTCGGGTTAACCCGCAACATAACCTTGCTGGGGGCAAAAGGTCATTCCGCGCCGCGGAAGGTCACTACAAGCAACAAGCGGTTACGAAGTGCTTGCGGCGCCTGTCCGCATCTGCAAGTAAGACCACAGAGATTGCGCCATGCCCTTCGGCTGTTCCTTGGGGGAGGGCTTCTCGCGGTAGGCCCGCACCTCCATCACCATCTGCAGGTCCTGCACCCCGGCGGGTGCCGCGCTGACGAGGCGCCGTGCGCGCAGCTCCTTCTTCACTGCGCTGTGCGGCAGGAAGGCGACGCCGTGGCCTTCCAGCGCCATCGCCTTCAGGCCCTCGGCCATGTCGGTTTCATATACCCGGTCGAGATGGATCGCGGTGCTCGACTGCTTGAGGATGAGCTCCGTCACCCGGCCCAGATACGCGCCCGGCGCGTAGCCCAGGTAGGGCAGCGGCTGGCCGGGGCGGCCCGGCAGGCAAAAGAGCGGCTGCCCGTCCGCACCCGCCTTCGCATAGGGCGAGATCACCTCCTGCCCCAGCGTGACCATCTCGTAGCGGTCGGCATCGAGCTGGAACGGCTGCGACGGGTGGTGGTAGGCGATCAGCACGTCGCAGCCGCCCTCCACCAGCCGCAGCACGGCGTCGTGCACGTTGAGCGCGATGAGCCGGCTTTTCAGCGGCCCGAACTTGTCGCGCAGCCCGGACACCCAGGCCGGGAAGAAGGTGAAGGCCAGCGTGTGCGGCACGGCGAACTCGATCATGTCCTTGCCCGCGCTGGTGTGCGCGCGCAGCATGGCGCGGGTGTTCTGCAGCGCCTGCAGCATTTCCAGCGACTGGTCGTAGAGCGTCTTGCCGGCGGGCGTCAGCCGCGTGGGGTAGGAGCTGCGATCCACCAGGTCGGTGCCGGCCCAGGCCTCGAGGGCCTGGATGCGGCGCGAAAAGGCCGGCTGCGTCACATGCCGCAATTGCGCCGACCGGCTGAAGCTGCGGGTTTCCGCCAGGCTGACGAAGTCTTCGAGCCACTTGGTTTCCATGGCGCGCATTATGTTCGCGGCGCGGGCCATGCTGCGGTGCGGGAACACCCCACGCGGCGGCACGCACCTTTGCCTGCACAATGCGGCAGGCGCCCACCGCGCCCGTGCTTCGTCCACGCCGCCGGTCCACGACACCGGCTGGCAGAGTGACCGTGTTGCCTGCCGCCTTGCGGCGTTCTGCGTTTGTCCGACCCTCTGCCCGTCCTCCTTTCCCATGTCCGCACATCCCCCGTCCGGCGACACGCCCGACGTCTCCGTGGCCCCTGACCGCGATTCCCGCGACCCCCACGCCCCGCCCCGGTCCCTGCGCATCGAAGACTGGCTCACCGTGATCGTCATGGCGCTGCTGGCGCTCATCACCTTCGCCAACGTGCTGGTGCGCTACTTCACCAATTCGTCGTTCGCGTGGACGGAGGAGATCTCCGTCTTCCTGATGATCGTGCTGGCCCTGGTGGCCGGCTCCGCCGCCGTGGCCCGCGACAGGCACATCCGCATCGAATGGTTCGCCGAGCGCGGCTCCCCCGCGCGACGCCGCTTCCTGGCGCAGTTCGGCGCCGCCCTGGTGGCCGTGCTGTTCGGCGTGATCGCCGTGCTGAGCGTGCGCGTGGTGTACGACGACTTCCGCTTCGACGAGACCTCGCCCGGCATCGGCCTGCCGCAGTGGTGGTATTCGATCTGGCTGCCCATCCTGTCGCTGCTCATCACCTGGCGCGCCATCGGCCTCTACATCCGCCAGGGCCGCCGGCCCGACGCCTTCTTCATGGACGCGGACGCCCACGGCCTGCCACCGGAGCGCCAGCCATGATCGCCACGCTGCTCTTCGTCGCCTTCCTGGTGCTGATGTTCGTGGGCGTGCCCATCGGCGCGGCGCTGGGCCTGGCGGGCGCCGCCGCCATCGCGCTGGCCAACCAGGAAACGCAGTGGTTCGGCCTGCTGGCCGTGCCGCAGAACTTCTACGCCGGCCTGGGCAAGTACCCGCTGCTGGCCATCCCCATGTTCGTGCTGGTGGGCTCGATCTTCGACCGCTCGGGCGTGGCGCTGCGCCTCGTCAACTTCGCCGTCGCCATCGTCGGGCGCGGCCCGGGCATGCTGCCGCTGGTGGCGATCGCCGTGGCCATGTTCCTGGGCGGCATCTCGGGCTCGGGGCCGGCCAACGCGGCCGCCGTGGGCGGCGTGATGATCGCGGCCATGAGCCGCGCCGGCTACCCGGGCAGCTTCTCGGCCAGCGTGGTGGGCGCGGCTGCGGCCACCGACATCCTGATTCCGCCCTCGGTCGCCTTCATCATCTATTCGGTGCTGGTGCCGGGCGCCTCGGTGCCCGCGCTGTTCGCGGCCGGCATGATCCCCGGCGTGCTGGCTGGCATCGCGCTGATCGTGCCGGCCGTGTGGCTGGCGCGCCGCCACAAGATGGGCGCGCTGGAGGCCGCCATGCCCCGCCCGGCTTTCTGGAAGAGCCTGCGCGAAGCCTCCTGGGGCCTGGCCGCGCCGGTGCTGATCCTGGGCGGCATGCGCGCGGGCTGGTTCACGCCGACCGAGGCCGCCGTGGTGGCCGTGTTCTACGGCCTCTTCGTGGGCATGTGCATCCACCGCACCATCGGCGTGCGCGACCTGTTCCCCATCCTGCGCGAGGCGGGAGAGCTCTCGGCGGTGATCCTGCTGGTGGTGTCGCTCGCCGGCATCTTCGCGTTCTCGCTGTCCACGCTGGGCGTGATCGACCCGGTGGCCAACGCCATCGTGCATTCCGGCCTGGGCGAATACGGCGTGCTGGCGCTGCTCATCCTGCTGCTCATCACCGTGGGCATGTTCCTGGACGGCATCTCGATCTTCCTCATCTTCGTGCCACTGCTGCTGCCGATCATGAACCACTACCAGTGGGACCCGGTGTGGTTCGGCGTCATCCTCACGCTCAAGGTGGCCCTGGGCCAGTTCACGCCGCCGCTGGCCGTGAACCTGATGGTGTCGTGCCGCATCGCCGGCGTGCGCATGGAATCCACCGTGCGCTGGGTCGGCCCCATGCTGCTGGCCATGGGCCTGGTGATGCTGCTGGTGATCGCCTTCCCGCAGCTCGCGCTGTGGCTGCCGGCCCGTTTGGGCTACTGACCGAATTCATACGACAAGGAGACTGAAACCATGAAACTGCGCACTTTCCTTACCTCCGCCGTGGCGGCTGCCGCCGCCCTCGCCTTCAGCGCCACGCCCGCACTGGCGCAGGCCAGCGGCGCCACCAACTACAAGAGCGAATACCGCATGTCGCTGGTGCTGGGCACGGCCTTCCCCTGGGGCAAGGGCGGCGAGATCTGGGCGAACAAGGTGCGCGAGCGCACGCAGGGCCGCATCAACATCAAGCTCTATCCGGGCGTATCGCTCATCCAGGGCGACCAGACGCGCGAATTCAGCGCACTGCGCCAGGGCGTGATCGACATGGCCATCGGCTCCACCATCAACTGGTCGCCGCAGGTCAAGCAGCTCAACCTGTTCTCGCTGCCCTTCCTGTTCCCCGACTACGCCGCCGTCGACGCCGTGACGCAGGGCGACGTGGGCAAGTCGCTCTTCCAGACGCTGGACAAGGCCGGCGTGGTGCCGCTCGCCTGGGGCGAGAACGGCTACCGCGAGATCTCCAACTCCAAGAAGGCCATCAAGAGCCCGGCCGACCTGAAGGGCATGAAGATCCGCGTCGTCGGATCGCCGCTGTTCCTGGACACCTTCACCGCGCTGGGCGCCAACCCCACGCAGATGAGCTGGGCCGACGCCCAGCCCGCCATGGCCAGCGGCGCCGTGGATGGGCAGGAAAACCCCCTGTCGGTCTACATGGCCGCCAAGCTCTACACCGTGGCGCAAAAGCACATCACGCTCTGGGGCTACATGAACGACCCGCTGGTGTTCGTGGTGAACAAGGACATCTGGAACAGCTGGACGCCCGCCGACCGCGAGATCGTGAAGCAGGCGGCCATCGACGCCGGCAAGGAGCAGATCGCCATCGCCCGCAAGGGCCTGGTGGAAGCCGACAAGCCGCTGCTCAAGGAAATCGCCGGCCACGGCGTGACCGTCACCCAGCTCACCCCCGAAGAGCGTGAAGCCTTCACCAAGGCCACCCGCCCGGTGGTGGACAAGTGGAAGGGCCCCATCGGCACCGACCTGGTGAGCGCGGCGGAAAAGGCGATTGCGGCGCGCAAGCCCTGAGCGACGCCCCCTCCCCAGCACCGAAGCCCCGCACCTGCGGGGCTTTTCTTTCTTACGTTCAACGCACCGGGGGCGGGTGCTTGATGGCGTTCATTTGCAGCTTGCGGGCGACGGCAGCTTCCAGGTCCACGCCCGTGTGATCGGCCAGCTGCAGCAGGTAAAGCAGCACGTCGGCCATCTCCTCGCCCACACGCTCGCGGCCTTCGGGCTGCTGCGCCAATGACCGGGACTCTTGCGGCGTGAGCCACTGGAACAGCTCCAGCAGCTCGGCCGCCTCGACCATCAGCGCCATCGCCAGGTTCTTGGGCGTGTGGAAGGGCTGCCAGTCGCGGTCGGCGGCAAAGGAGCGCAGTTGCGCCTGGAGATCGTCTATGTCCATGGTGCTGCTCCGATCACTCACTTTTTAATAGCATCCAGCGCTTGATCCATCTGCGCCAGAGGCCTTTTTCATTAAAAATTTTCACCCACTGCGGCCACGGACGCCGCAATGTCCGCCATCGGTCGGAACAGCACCAACGGGTCGTCGCGCGACGCCGCAAACCCCCGCCGCAACCAAAATGCCGCCGCGCCCTCGTCCACCGCATGCACGACCAAGGCACGTCCGCCGATGAGCCGGGCCGCCGCCACGCTGCGCTGCAAGGCGTGCTTGACCAGTCCCGTGCCCACGCCCTGTCCCGCCCAGCGGCTGTCCGTGGCCAACTGGCCGAGCAGCAGGCAGGGCACGGGATCGGGCGGCTGTCCGGTGCGGATGGATCGCGGCAACTGCGCGGGCAGTACCGCCGTGGGCGACAGGCCATAGAAGCCAACCACGCGCCCCTCGACAAGCACCACGACCACCGCCGTGAAGCCCTTCTGCTGATTGGACAGCGCGCGGGTCTGCAGCCACCGGTCCAGCGCGGGATGGCCACACGAAAACGAGGCCACCTCGTGCTGCGCCGTCAGGGCCTGCGGCCCCTCGATCTTCACGAAGCGCGTTCCCAGGGCGCGGGGCGCTGCAACACCTCCACCATCTCGGGCACCGCCGTGCCGGGCGCGGCCAGCACCGCCAGGAATTCCTCGAAGCTCTCAGGGCTCATGCGGATGGGCAGGGCTTCGAGCAAGGCCTCTTCCGCCGCACGCACCGCCGCATCGCGCATGAACTCGGTCCGCGAGCGCCCGCGCAGCATGGCGGCCCGGTCGATCATGGCCAGGTCGCTCACGGCAAGGCGCAACGAGAGGGGGTGGTTGGCAAGTGTGGTCATTCCCGAATTTTAGTCGTGTATTGCAAACAGCACTACAAACCGGTTGCACCCCTGACCTGGGGCGGGCGCTACTGCGCTACTCCCCTCCCTGGCTTTCGTGGCGCTGCAACGCCCACATGCTCGCGTACCGCCCGCCGCGCGCCAGCAGTTCGGCATGCGTGCCGCGCTCGATGATCTGGCCCGCGTCCATCACCAGGATCTCGTGCGCGTCCACCACGGTGGAGAGCCGGTGCGCGATCAGCAGCGTGGTCTTGCCTTCGGCGGCACTCTGCAGCTCGGCCTGGATGGCGCGTTCGTTGGCGGAATCGAGCGCGCTGGTGGCCTCGTCGAAGATCAGGATGGGCGGGTCTTTCAGCAGCGTGCGGGCGATGGCCACGCGTTGCTTCTCGCCGCCCGAGAGCTTCAGCCCCCGCTCGCCCACCGGCGTGGCATAGCCCTGCGGCGTGGCGGCGATGAAGCCGTGGATGCGCGCGGCCTGCGCGGCGGCTTGCACCTCCTGCTGCGTGGCGCCGGGCCGGCCATAGGCGATGTTGTAGGCGATGGTGTCGTTGAACAGCACCGTGTCCTGCGGCACGATGCCGATGGCGCGGCGCACGCTGTCCTGCGTGACGGTGCGCACCTCCTGCCCGGCGAGGGTGATGGTGCCGGACTGGATGTCGTAGAAGCGGTAGAGCAGCCGCGCCAGGGTGGACTTGCCGGAACCCGAGGGCCCCACCACGGCCACCGTCCGGCCGGCGGGGATCTCGAAGCTGACCCCGCGCAGGATGGGCCGCGCCGGGTCGTAGGCGAAGTGCACGTCCGCGAAGCGCACGGCGGGCGGCCCCTGCAGCACGAGCGGCACGGCGCCGGGCGCATCGGCCACCTCGCGCTCGCGGTCCATCAGCGTGAACATCTTGTCCAGGTCGGTCAGGCTCTGCTTGATCTCGCGGTAGATCACGCCCAGGAAGTTGAGCGGTATGTAGAGCTGGATCATGAAGGCGTTGACCATGACCAGGTCGCCCACCGTCATGCGCCCGTCCGCCACGCCCTGCGCGGCGCGCCACAGCATGCAGACCAGGCCGGTGGCGATGATGAGCTGCTGGCCGGTATTGAGCAGCGACAGCGAGGTCTGGCTTTTCAGCCGAGCGCGGCGCAGGCGCTGCAGGCTCTCGTCATAACGGCGTGCCTCGAAAGCCTCGTTGTTGAAGTACTTGACGGTCTCGTAGTTGAGCAGCGAGTCGACGGCCTTGGCATGCGCGGCCGAATCGAACTCGTTGGCCTGGCGCCGGAAGTGCGTGCGCCATTCGGTCACGCCGACGGTGAAGGCGATGTAGAGCGCCAGCGCGCCCAGCGTGATCCAGGCGAACCAGGCGTCGAAGCGCACGGCCAGCACGGTGAGCACCATGAACACCTCGATCAGCGTGGCGCCGATGTTGAAGAGGGTGAACGAGATCAGCGACTGGATGCTGCCCATGCCGCGCTCGATGTCGCGCGTCATGCCGCCGGTCTGCCGCTCCAGGTGAAAGCGCAGCGACAGCGCATGCAGGTGCTCGAACGTCTGCAGCGCGATGGTGCGGGCCGCGCCCTGCGTGGCCTTGGCGAAGACCAGCTCGCGCAGCTCGGTGAAGACCGAGGTGGAGAGGCGCAGCAGGCCGTAGGCCACGATCAGCGCCACCGGCACGACCACCACCATGGCGGGATTGCCGGGCATGATCGTCATCGCATCGACCAGGTGCTTGAGCAGCAGCGGCACGCCGACGTTGGCCGTCTTCGCGCCGATGACGAACACCAGCGCCGCGACCACGCGCCATTTGTATTGCCACAGATAGGGCAGCAGGCGGGCGATGGTGCCCCAGTCGGAGCGCCGTACGGCGGGCGCCGCCGCCGGGTCGGCGGAGGCCGATGAATGCGCCGCCGCCGTATGCGGGGAGCCGCCGTGCGGGGACGCGTGGGAATGCGGAGCGTGGGGGGAGGAGGCAGCAGATTCGCCGTGGGGGCGCATGAAGGACAATTCCGGTTGTTGTTTTTACCGAGATTGTGCCCATGACCGAATCCGCCAGCGCGACGCCCCCGTCGGCCGCGCCCGCCGCCACCGCCACTACCGCCGCCATCACCGCACTGCCTGCCGACAAGGAGCTGGTGCTCAAGGTCATCCCGATGCCGGGCGACTGCAACGCGAACGGCGACATCTTCGGCGGCTGGGTGATGGCGCAGGTGGACCTGGCGGGCTCGGTGCTGCCCGCGCGCCACGTGCAGGGCCGCATGGCCACGGTGGCCGTGAACGAATTCGTGTTCAAGCAGCCGGTGCGGGTGGGCGACATCCTCTCGTTCTTCGCCAGCGTGCAGCGCGTGGGCCGCACCTCGGTCACCGTGCAGGTGGAGGTGTATGCCGAACGCTTCGCCGCGCAGGGCCGCTATGTGAAGGTGACCGAGGCCCGCCTGACCTACGTGGCCATCGACGCGGCGGGCCGGCCCCGGCCGATTCCCGCGCCTGCGGCAGCCCCCGGGGGTGCGCGGGAAGGCCTGCAGCAAGAGGGCTGAGCGCCCGGCGCGGCCGCGCTCAGCGCTTCAGGCGCTCGATCTCCGCGCGCAGCTGCTCGATCATCAGGCGCTGCTCGGCAATCGCATCGCGCTGCTCCTTGAGCAGCGTGTGCAGGCCCTGGATGGCGACCAGGGCGGCGCCATCGGCGTCCACCGTGTTGATGGTGGTGTCGTTCTCGCCCAGGCCGAAGGCGGCGCGGAAATCCTGCGCGGTGGGCCCCAGGTGGCGGATGGCGGGCGCCTGGGTTTTGTAGTTCCAGGTCTGGATCGGCAGGGCCGCTACCTTCTCAAGCACGGCCACCGGGTCCACGTCCGCGAAATTCTCCTTCTTGTTCCGGTCGCTGATGCTGTTCCATGCGCCCCCGCCGGCCGCCACGGTGACGCCGGAGGACAGGTTCTGGCTGGTGTACAGGTAGATCCCGCCACAGCCCCGGGCGACGAACTGGTTGTTGCCGGTGGTGCGGACGTCGTCGCTGCTGAACGACGCGCAGCCGTCGCCGAGCACGATGCTGCCCTGGTGCAGGGCCGAGGCGTTCTTGCCGATGGCGACGGTGAAATTCGCGTTCGCCTTGTTCTGCAGGCCGAGCGCCACGCCGAAGCTGCCGGTCGCGATGGACGGCCCGATCGTGATCGCGGCAAGGCCGCTGGCGATGGAGCTCGGCCCCATGGCCAGGGTGTCGTCGTTGGTGGCCTGCGCGCCGCTGCCGATGGCGACTGCGCCCACGCCCGATGCCGTGCCGTTGAAGGTGAAGCTGCGCTCGGACTGGGCGTTCCCGTTGTTGCCCAGCGCGACGGAACTGTCGCCCTGGGCGGTGGTGCCCTGCCCTGCGGCGAAACTGTACGGGCCCAGGGCCCGCGTGTTCCATCCGAACGCAGCGGAGGCGTCGCCGATGTTGGCGTCGTTCCAGTAGGTCGCGCCGGTACCTTCGACGCGGCCTGCGCGCAACGCGGACTTGGAGGGCACCCACATCATGCGCACGCCGGCCCCGCTGGCGGGCGTGGTGCCGTTGCCGGCGGTGCCGCCGACGGTGAAGGCGCCGTCATCGGACAGGCGCATGAGGGCCTGGTTGCCGCTGTCGGTGGCGACGTTGACCAGCGCGGCGGTGCCGGTGCCGATGGCGTTCGCCGAAGCAATGTTCACCAGCGGCAGCGTGGCGCTGGTCTGGATGGCAACGGGCGAAAGCCCGACCACCGTGGCGGCCGTGTCCGCGCCCTTGGCCGCCAGGAGGGACCAGTCGCCCGACTGGCCTGGGGTGCTGCCCGCCGCCACCACGGAGGCGACGGCGACATAGGACGAGCCCTGGTACTGCACTGCGTCGCGCGCGGCGTAGGTGGCCGCGCCCGACCACGCGCCCCGCCAGTTGAGTCCGACTGCGCCCTGGGCGCCGACCGGGCCGGTGGGGCCCTGCACGCCTTGCGGGCCGGTCGGGCCCGTGGCGCCGGCTGAGCCGGTGGCCCCCGCAGGGCCTGTCGCGCCCACCGCGCCGGTGGCGCCCGACGGGCCGGTGGCACCGGCAGGCCCCGTGGCTCCGGCCGGGCCGGTGGCGCCGACCGCGCCCGTGGCGCCGGTGGCACCGGTGGCCCCCCGAGGGCCCGCCAGCGCTGACGGGTCGCAGTTGCCCACCACGCCGGTCGCGTCGCGGCACACCACCTGCTGGAAGGTCGCTGCCGTGCCGGGCAGCCCCGGCAACTGCACGCCCGCAGGGCTGACCCGCAAGGCCGGTGTGTCAGGGGCCGAGTTGAGCAGCACGCCACCGCCACTGGGCGGCGTGAGGGAGATATCGGCGGCCAGGGCGGGCATGCCGACGCACGCGGCGATGACCCAGGGGGCGGAACGGGATTTCATGGACAGGTCGATCAACGTGAGGACGACCGTAAGCATAGGAGTAATTTGCAAACAAATGCAAAATTACTGGATACACCGTGGACCCACCCTCCTGGACCGTCCCGGCAATGCAAACGCCCCCGGTTTCCGCAGCGCCGTGATGCGCGGGAACCGGGGGCGAACGATCAGGGGGCAGCGGAATCGCGCTCCTGCGGGACTGGCGGGAACCCTCCCGCCCCGCGTGCCGCGGTGCTCAGGCCGCAGCCAACGCGGGCGAATCGTTGCGGGCGTAGGCCGTGGAGGCCGAAGTGCTGGACTGGCCGCCGCGGCTGGCGCTGCCACCGGCCTCGATCTCGCCCGAGAGCTGGCCGCCTTCCTCGATCACCACCTTGCCGTAGCGGATCTTGCCGGTGACCTTGCCGGTGCTGTAGATCACCAGCTTCTGGCGCACCGTCAGCGTGCCGTCGAATTCGCCATGGATCTCGGCGATGTCGATCTCGGCCGAGCCGCGGAACGCGCCCTGCTCTGCGATCTGGATCACGCGCGAATCCATCGTGGCTTCGACGGTGCCTTCCACCACCAGGGTGTCGCAATCGGTGATCTCCACCCCCTTGAGCTTGATGTTCGGGCCGACGGTGAGCTTGCTGCCTACGCCTTCGCCACTTGGTGCGGCGGAGGACGCGCCGGAGAGCGGCTTGTTCACCGCCGGGCCGCCTGCGAGCGGGCTGGCGGTGGGGGCAGCGCTGCCGGGCGTGGTGGCGCCGCCCAGCACAGAGCCGGGCTGACGGGGCTGGAAGGCGTCGGGTTCACGCTTGCCGAAGAAGGGGTTTTGCACGGCCATCAGATCTCCTTGAAAAGAGGGCCATGCTAGAAGCCGTACGCGGTGAAAGATCCCAGCGTTACGCAAGAACGGTAACCAAACCGCTCGTTGGTTGCATGCGCTTGCAGGCCTTGCAGCGGCACACATCGACAGGGCTGGCGGCATCGCGAAAGCGCGGTCGGCACCCGCCTGCCGCCGTCACGCGACGATGTACGCAGCCGCCCCCACCGACAGCAGCGCGCCGTCGGCGCCGAAGAACTCCATGCGCGTGTTGGCCACCCGCGAGCCCAGGCGCAGCACCTCGGCGCGCATCGTGAAGTGGTCGCTGGCCACGCCCGGGCGCAGGTAGTCCACCCGCAGGTCGATGGTGCCCAGGCGCGCGAAGCGCTGCAGGCGCTGGGCGGGCGATTCGTCCATGTGCCGCGCCCCGATGGCGGCCATCACCGCCAGCCCGCCCATCGCGTCCAGCGACGCGCTGATGACCCCGCCGTGCAGCCGCTGGTGACCGTAGTGGCCCACCAGTTCGGGCTTCATGTCGATGCGCGCCGCCACCTCGTCGGGCCGCACGCTGTGCACCTTCAGGCCCAGCAGCCGGTGGAAGACGATGCGCTCCTCGAAGATGTCGGTCAGGCCGGCGATGAACTCGGGTTCGAAATCGGGCATGGGCTGCACGTTGGGGAGCCTTCTCCGTGATTCACTATTATTTTCATAGCATCAAGCGCTTGATCCATCGGCGCTGGCGGGTGATTTCGCTTGAGAAACGACGCCGCCCGGCCGCTCAGGTCGCGCTGAAGTCCGGGCACCGCTTTTGACGAAACCTGCGCACGCCACTGCGTGCCGTCCACCTTCGGTGGCCGAACCTCAGCTGGCGCTGAAGTCCGGGCGCCGCTTTTCCATGAACGCGCTGAAGGCTTCCTTGGCGGCGGGTTGCACCAGCATGCGGCCGAAGCTCTCGCCCTCCTGCGCGATGCGCTCCAGCACCTCGGCCTGCTGGCCGTGCTTCATCAGGCGCTTGGTTTCGATCAGCGACGACAGCGGCTTGGCGGCCAGCTTGCGGGCCTGGGTCTGCGCGACCATGTTGCATTCGGTGGGCGGCACCACGCGGTTGACCAGGCCCACCTCCAGCGCAGCCTCGGCCATGAAGGGTTCGCCCAGCAGCAGCGCCTCGGCGGCGCGGTGGTAGCCGAACATGCGCGGCACCAGCAGGCTGGACGCAGCCTCGGGGCACAGGCCCAGGTTGACGAAGGGCATGGAGAACGCGGCGTTGTCGCCCGCGTAGACCAGGTCGCAATGGAACAGCAAGGTGGTGCCGATGCCCACGGCCGGGCCGCAGACGGCGGCGACCACAGGCTTGGGGAAGGTGGCGATGCCGCGCAGGAAGCGGAACACGGGCGAGTCCTGCGTGGACGGCGTCTGCTGCAGGAAGTCGCCAATGTCGTTGCCGGCGCTGAAGATGGCCACGTCGCCCTGCAGCACCACCACGCGCACGCTGGCATCCTGCGCGGCGGCGTCGAAGGCGTCGGCTAGCGCGGCGTACATGGCGCGGGTGATGGAGTTCTTCTTGTCCAGCCGGTTGAAGGTGATGGTGGTGATACCGGATTCGGTGTGGACGAGGATGTCCTGCGGGGCCTGGCCCTGGCCAGCGAGGGTGGTGTCTGTCATGTGGTGGTCCTCATTCCTTGTAGTAGACGATCTGGTGGCTGCTGGCCAGCAGCAGGCCTGTGCGGCTCCACAGCTGCGCGGTCTGGTCGAAGAAGCCGTTGCGGAACTCCTGCGCCCGCGCCTGGCCCAGCACATGGCCGGTGCCGGTGGCCTGCAGCTGGGCGCTGCCCGCATGGAAGTACACGGTGAGCGACACCGTGCCCGCCGGCACGCGCTGCGCCCGACGCAGCCAGACGCGAGGGTAGAACACATCGGCCAGCGCGGCCAGCGCGCAGAAGTCGAGCGGCCGCTCGGGCGCGTCGCGCATCCAGAGCCGCGTGAGGCTGCCCTCGCTGGTGCGGCCATCCCACTGCTGCGGCATGTCGCCCGCCACGGGGCGCAGGTCGTAGCGGTCGAGCCAGGCCACGCCCAGGCCCTGGCCCAGCGGCTGCAGGCCTTCGGGCGCGGGCGCATCAGGCATGGGCGTCTCCGTTGCGCTCCAGGTCTCGCGGCGGGCCGCCGTCACGGCCGTGCCGGTGGTGGTGGTCACCGGCGCGCCATCGGGGCCGGGCTGGGTGATCGACAGCGTCCAGTGCTGGGTGGACCGGTTGGTGCGCACCGGCGTCGCCTGCACCGTGAACTCGCCCTGCCCCACCGCGCCCGCGTAGTTGACGGTGAGCGACAGCGGCTCGCCCAGCCGCGCCGGGTGCTGCATCACGGCCTGCAGCAGCGTGGCGGCCGTCGCGCCGCCGAAGGGCCCCACCATGTTCCAGTAGTCGGGCGTGGTGCGGCCGGTGTAGCGGTCGGCGCCGTCGGGGGTGAGCGCCAGCGCGTCGTCCAGGGGGTGCAGGGGTTCGGTCATGGTGAGCGAGTGTGCCGTGGTTGCAAGCGGATGAGCGTCGTACCGGCGACTGGACGCAGCAGCGCCCCGAAGGTATTCGCCAGCAGACGCCGTGGAACGGGCTTTGCCCGGCCACCGGCGTCGTCCCCCTTCCCGCGCGCCAGCGCGAGAGAAGGGGGAAGCCGCAAAGCCGCTCAGGGGGATGTACTCACACCCTTTCGAAGATCCCCGCAGCGCCCTGCCCCATGCCCACGCACATCGTGACCATGCCGTACTTCAGGTTCTTGCGGCGCAGCGCGTGCACCACCGTGGCGGCGCGGATGGCGCCCGTCGCGCCCAGCGGGTGGCCCAGGGCGATGGCACCACCCATGGGGTTGACCCTGGCCGGGTCCAGGCCCAGCTGGCGGATGACGGCGAGCGACTGCGCGGCGAAGGCCTCGTTCAGCTCGAACCAGTCGATGTCCTGCTGCTGCAGGCCGGCATAGCGCAGCGCGGCCGGAATCGCCTCGATCGGGCCGATGCCCATGATGCTCGGCGGCACGCCCTTGCTGGCGAAGCTGACGAAGCGCGCCAGCGGCGTGAGCCCGAAGCGTTTGACGGCCGATTCGCTCGCCAGGATCAGCGCGCCCGCGCCGTCGCTGGTCTGCGAGCTGTTGCCCGCCGTGACCGAGCCGCGCGCGGCGAACACGGTCTTGAGCCTGGCCAGGCCCTCCAGGCTGGTGTCGGGCCGTGCGCCCTCGTCCAGCGACACGGTGCGGGTTTGGGCGATGGCCTCGCCTGCCTCCAGGTCGGCCGTGCGGTCGATCACCTCGATGGGCGTGATCTCGTCGGCGAATTCGCCGGCCTGCTGCGCGGCCAGCGCCTTCTGGTGCGACTGCAGCGCGAAGGCGTCCTGGTCTTCGCGGCTCACCTTCCACTGCTGGGCGACCTTCTCGGCCGTCAGGCCCATGCCGTAGGCGATGCCCACGTCGCCGTCACGCGCGAAGATGCTGGGCGAGAGGGACGGCGTGTTGCCCATCATGGGCACCATGCTCATGCTCTCGACGCCGGCGGCGATCATCACCTCGGCCTCGCCCACGCGGATGCGGTCGGCCGCCATCTGCACGGCCGACAGACCCGAGGCGCAGAAACGGTTGACGGTGATGCCGCCCACGCTGGTGGGCAGGCCCGCCAGCACGGCGCCGATGCGCGCCACGTTCAGCCCTTGCGCGCCCTCGGGAATGGCGCAGCCGCAGATGATGTCCTCGATGGAGACCGGGTCCAGCCCGGGTACCTGGGCCAGCGCGGCCTTCAGCGTCGTCGCCAGCAGGTCGTCGGGCCGGGTGTTGCGGAAGAAGCCGCGGTGCGACTTGCCGATGGGCGTGCGCGTGGCGGCGACGATGTAGGCGTCCTGCAGTTGTTTTGCCATGGAGAAGGCTCCTTCAATCCATCGATTGCTCGATCGGTGGGTCAGTGGTTTCGGTTGGGTCGGTCGGTTACTTGGCGGGCCGGCTGGACGGCACCCAGGCCCACGTGAATTCGCATTCCACCGGCTCCACGCCGGCTTCGTCCGTCACGGTGACCTGCACCTGCATCTCGCCCTTGGGCTCGGCCTGCATCGCGGCGCGTTGCGCGTCGGTCAGCACCGCCACGGCGCGCAGGGCGCCGGTGGCGCGCTGGCGGAAGGCCATCGTCATGTGCTTGGCGAGCGGCACGCAGTCGTCGCGCACGTTTAGGCCCACGGCCATGCCGGTGGCCGTCTCGGCCAGCAGGTTCATCGCCGAGGCATGGATGCCACCGATGTGGTTGCGCACCCGGGGCTCGTTGCCCAGGCGCACCTCCACCCGGTTGGGCGACATCTCGATGAACTCCACGCCGGCCGTGCGGGTGAACGGCACGGCGCGGCGCAGCACCAGGTTGCGCACCCACGGGCGCAGGAACTTCGGGTAGTCGTCGATCTGCTCCAGCTGCAGTTGCAGCCGGTTGGGCGCGAAGACGCTGGCCAGGTCCGGGGTCGGGGTCATGCGGCCTGCCGATCAGTTGCGCAGCGGCTTGCCGGTGTTCAGCATGCCCAGGATGCGTTCCTGCGTCTTGGGGTGCTGGATGAGCGCGCAGAACGCCTTGCGCTCCAGCGCCATCAGGTATTCCTCGCTCACCAGCGTGCCGGCGTCCACGTCGCCGCCGCACACGATCTCGGCGATCAAGGTGGCGATGTGCTGGTCGTGGTCGCTGATGAAGCCGCCGTCGCGCATGTTGACCAGCGAGCCGCGGATGGTGGCGATGCCGCTGCGCCCGGCCACCGGGAACAGACGCTTGTGCGGCGCGCGCCAGCCGCTGGCGGCCATGGCCTTCGCTTCATTCAGCGCGACGAACAGTACCTCGTCCTTGTGCGGCACGACGATGTCGCTCTCCAGCAGGTAGCCGAGCTTGCGCGATTCCAGCGCGCTCGTGCCCACCTTGGCCATGGCGGCGGCGGTGAAGCCTTCGGTGAGGAAGGGCAGCAGGTCCTTGCCCGTGGAGGCGGCGGCGTTCTCGGCCGCGCGGCGGGCGATGTAGGTCAGGCCGCCCGCGCCGGGCACCAGGCCCACGCCGACTTCCACGAGGCCGATGTAGCTTTCCATGTGGGCCACGCGGCGTGCCGAATACACGGCCAGCTCGCACCCGCCGCCCAGCGCCATGCCGTGGATGGCCGAGATGACCGGCACCTGGGCGTAGCGCAGGCGCAGCATCAGGTTCTGCAGCTCCCGCTCCACGCTTTCGATGGCGGAGATGCCGGCCACAACGAAGGCGGGCATGGTGGCGGCCAGGTCGGCGCCCACGCTGAAAGGCGCGTCGCCGGACCAGATCACCAGGCCGTCGTACTCGCGCTCGGCGGTGTCGATGGCTTCGACCAAGCCCTCCATCACATCAGGGCTGATCGCGTGCATCTTGCTCTGGATGCTGGCGATCAAAATCTTGCCGTCCAGCGTCCAGGTGCGCAGCGCGTCGGATTCGGCCACCGTGGTGCCGGCCTTGCGCCAGTCGGGCAGGTGGGTTTCGCCCAGCAGCTTTTCGGGGAAGTGCTGGCGCTCGTAGACGGGCAGCTGGCGGCGCGGCACGAACTGGCCCTTCGACGCGCTCCACGAGCCTTCGGCGGTGTGCACGCCGCCGGCCTCGGCCACCGGGCCCTTGAAGACCCACTCGGGCAGCGGCGCCCTGGAGAGCGCCTTGCCCGCGTCGATGTCCTCCTGGATCATCGTTGCCACCTCAAGCCAGCCGGCCTCCTGCCAGAGTTCGAACGGGCCCTGCTTCATGCCGAAGCCCCAGCGCATGGCCTGGTCCACGTCGCGGGCGTTGTCCGCGATGGTGGCCAGGTGCACGGCCGCGTAGTGGAAGCTGTTGCGCAGGATGGCCCAGAGGAAGCGGCCCTGCGCACCCTCGGCATTGCGCAGCAGTTTCAGGCGCTCGGCGGCAGGCTTTTTCAGCATGCGGCCATAGACTTCATCGGCCTTCTGGCCACCGGGCACGTAGTCGCCTTCGGCCAGGTCGAAGCGCAGGATGTCGCGGCCCACCTTCTTGTAGAAGCCGGCCTTGGACTTCTGGCCCAGGTGCTTCATCTCGATCAGCTTGTTCAAAACTTCGGGCGTGCCGAAGCTGCCGTAGAACGGGTCCGTCTCTTCCGTCAGGTTGTCCTGCAGCGTCTTGATGACGTGGGCCATCGTGTCCAGCCCCACCACGTCGGCGGTGCGGAAGGTGCCGCTGGAGGCGCGCCCCAGCTTCTTGCCGGTGAGGTCGTCCACCACGTCGTAGGTGAGGCCGAAGTTCTCCACCTCCTTCATCGTCGCCAGCATGCCGGCGATGCCGACACGGTTGGCGATGAAGTTGGGCGTGTCGTGCGCACGCACCACGCCCTTGCCCAGGCCGCTGGTGACGAAGGCTTCGAGCTGGTCCAGCACTTCCGGTCGGGTGGTGGGCGTGTCGATCAGTTCCACCAGCGTCATGTAGCGCGGCGGGTTGAAGAAGTGGATGCCGCAAAAGCGCGGCTTGATCGCATCGGGCAGCGCCTCGGACAGCTTGGTGATCGACAGGCCCGAGGTGTTGGACGCCACGATGGCGTGCCTGGCGACGAAGGGCGCGATCTTCTTGTAGAGGTCGAGCTTCCAGTCCATGCGCTCGGCGATCGCCTCAATGATGAGGTCGCATTCGCGCAGCTGGTCCAGATGCTCTTCGTAGTTGGCCTGGCCGATCAGCGCGGCGTCTTCGGCCACGCCCAGCGGCGCGGGCTTGAGCTTCTTCAGCCCTTCGATGGCCTTGGCGACGATGCCGTTCTTGGGGCCTTCCTTGGCCGCAAGATCAAAGAGGACGACTGGCACCTTCACATTGGCGAGGTGGGCGGCGATCTGCGCGCCCATCACGCCTGCGCCGAGCACGGCGACTTTCTTCACTTGGAATCGGGACATGGTGTTTCTTGTCGAATGGATTTATTGGACGCGCTGCCACGTTTGCGTGCGCCAGAACGGCCCCAGGTAGCCGCGCACTTCCATCCTGGCGCCGCCATCGATGGGAGTGAAGCTGGCGCGGTATTCCTTGCCGCTCTCGGGGTCGAGGATCTTGCCGCCTTCCCACACGTCCTTGCCCTCGGCCTTCTTGCCGCCGCGGATGATCTCCAGCCCGGCGATGGGCTGGCCCTTGCGGTCGTCGGTGCACTCCACGCAGGCGGCGTCGGGGGCCGTGTCTTTCTTCAGCGACTTCTCGATGCGCCCGGTGAGCGCGCCCGCCGCTTCGCCGATGCGGATCTGGGCCTTGGCTTCGCCCGTCTTGTCGTCGATGCTGCGCCAGGTGCCCACGGGCGTGACCTGGGCCCAGACGGGGGCGGCGATTGCTACACAAAAGATAGCTGCTAGCGCTTTATTCATAAGGGCTCCAGGGCAAAAACGTTGAGAAGATTGCAAAGCGTGCGGCGCTCAGGCCAGCGCGGCGTCGGTGTCCATCAGCGGCTTGGCGCCGGCGCGGGCGGTGCGCATCAGCGTGGCCGTCTCGGGGAACAGCTTGGCGAAGTAGAAGCGCGCCGTCTGCAGCTTGGCGACGTAGAACGGGTCGGTATTGCCAGCGGCGATCTGGCGCAGCGCCACCTGGGCCATGCGGGCGAACAGGTAGCCGAACACCAGGTGGCCGGCCACGCGCAGGTAATCGACGGCGGCGGCGCCCACTTCGTCGGGATTCTGGAAGCCCTTGAAGCCGATCTCGGTGGTGAATTTGGTCATCTGCTCGCCCAGGTAGGCGATGGGGTTGATGAACTCGGCCATCTTCTCGTTCACGCCTTCTTCTGCCACCAGTTGGCCGACCAGCTTGCCGAATTTCTTCAGCGTGGCGCCGTTGTTGCCCAGCACCTTGCGGCCCAGCAGGTCCAGCGACTGGATGGTGTTGGTGCCTTCGTAGATCATGTTGATGCGGTTGTCCCGCACGAACTGCTCCATGCCCCATTCCTTGATGAAGCCGTGGCCGCCGAAGACCTGCATGCAGGCGTTGGTGCTGATGTGGCCGTTGTCGGTGATGAAGGCCTTGACGATGGGCGTCAGCAACGCGACGAGTTCGTCCGAGTCCTTGCGCACCTTCTCGTCGGGGTGGCCATGGGCCTTGTCCAGCAACAGCGTGCAGTAGATCTGCAGCGCGCGGGCGCCTTCGGCATAGGCCTTGGCCGTCAGCAGCATCTTGCGCACGTCGGGGTGCACGATGATGGGGTCGGCTTCCTTGTCCTTCGCCTTGGTGCCCGAGAGGCTGCGCATCTGGATGCGGTCCTTGGCGTAGGCCAGCGCGTTCTGGAAGGCCACCTCGGTCAGCCCCAGCGACTGGTTGCCCACGCCCAGGCGGGCGGCGTTCATCATCACGAACATGGCCTGCAGGCCCTTGTGCGGCTGGCCCACCAGCGTGCCGATGGCGCCGTCGATGGCGATCTGCGCGGTGGCGTTGCCGTGGATGCCCATCTTGTGCTCGAGGCCGGCGCAGAAGATCGGGTTGCGCTCGCCCAGCGAGCCGTCGGCGTTGACGTGGTACTTGGGCACCACGAACAGGCTGATGCCCTTGCTGCCCTTCGGCGCATCGGGCAGGCGGGCCAGCACCAGGTGGACGATGTTCTCGGTGAAGTCGTGCTCGCCGGCGCTGATGAAGATCTTGTTGCCGGTGATCTTGTAGGTGCCTTCCGGTGCGCCGGCCACGGGCTCGGCCTTGGTGCGCAGCATCCCGAGATCGGTGCCGCAGTGGGGCTCGGTCAGGCACATGGTGCCGGTCCACTCGCCGCTCACCAGCTTGGGCAGGTAGGTCTTCTTCTGCTCGTCGGTGCCGTGCGCCAGCAGCGCTTCGTAGGCGCCGTGCGAGAGGCCGGGGTACATCGTCCAGGCCTGGTTGGCGCTGTTGAGCATTTCATAGAGGCACTGGTTCACCACGAACGGCAGGCCCTGGCCGCCGTACTCGGGGTCGCACGACAGCGCCGCCCAGCCGCCCTCGATGTACTGCGCATAAGCCTCCTTGAAGCCCTTGGGCGTGGTCACTTCATGCGTGGCCTTGTCCAGCGTGCAGCCCTCTTCGTCGCCCGAGATGTTGAGCGGAAAGGCCACGCCGGCGGCGAACTTGCCGGCCTCTTCCAGCACCGCGTTGATGGTGTCTTCATCGACTTCGGCATGCTGGGGCATGGCCTTGAACTCTTCGGTGACGCGGAAGACCTCGTGCATCACGAATTGCATGTCGCGCAGGGGCGGCGTGTAGCTGGGCATGTGGGCTCCTGATGGAAATGAACGAAAAAAGGGATGGAAAAGGGTTGCCGAAAAAAAGGAGAAGGCCCGCCGCGTTCAGCCGCCGCCGGCCTCGGCCACGCCATAGCGCGCCAGGATGTTGTCGAAGCCGGCATGCGCCCGGTCGATGGAGCCGGGGGTCTGCAGGAAGCGCGCCTCGTAGTGCAGCGCGAGGATCAGGCCGTGGATCTCGAACAGCATCTGCTCGGGGTTCACGTCGGCGCGCAACTCGCCCAGCTCCATCGATTGCTCGATGGCGCGCTTCATCGCGGCCAGCCAGGTCAGCACCGAACTGGCGAGCGCGTCGCGCACCGGGCCGGCGCGGTCGTCAAACTCGACGGCGCCGCTGATGTAGATGCAGCCGGAGTCGATCTCGATGGAAGTGCGCTGCATCCAGTTGCCGAACATGGCGCGCAGCCGGGCCACGCCGCGCGGCGCGGCCATGGCGGGGTAGAACACCTCTTGCTCGAAGCGCGTGTGGTATTCGCGCACCACCGAGATCTGCAGTTCTTCTCGCGAGCCGAAGTGCGCGAACACGCCGGACTTGCTCATGCCCGTCACGTCGGCCAGCGCGCCGATGGACAGCCCCTCCAGCCCGATGTGCGTGGCCAGGCCCAGCGCGGCCTCGACGATCACCGCCTTGGTCTGCTGCCCTTTCTGCAGGGCCCGCCCGTCACGGGCAGCGCCGCGCGCGGGCTTGGAGGGAGAGGACGTATCAGCCATGTGCAAAATAAAACGAACGGTCGTTCTATTTTGCATGAAAACCTGCGGTGGAGAGCAGTTCCGCGTTGCGGATGAGGGTTTGCCAGGGAAAACCCTGAAGGTGTCGATTCGATGGTGTGCGTACCGCCATGCCCGCAGAAGCTGCAACCGCCTGGGCTGAGCGCGAAGCCTGTGCTCACTTGCAGGGCGTGGTGGCGGCTCGGCGCAAGGCTGAGCTGGGTCGGGAGGTCGGCATCGGGTGGGATTCCGCCCGACCCGAAAGGCGTGGACGGCGCCCCCGCATCTCGCCCGCTCGATGCGCGCAGAGCGTCCCTAGACCAGCAACTGCAGCGATGCGTCGAGCTGCTCGGTGGGCAGCCGCCGAAAGCCCGAGCGCGCAAAGCGCTGCAGCCGCCCGCGCACCAGATCGCACAGCGCGGCAGCGCGCACCTGCGCATCGACGGTCGGCGCGGCCGAGCCGGCGGCATCCGCCGCGGGTCGCAGGCACAGCCGCAGCGATGACTCGATGCGGTCGAAGAACTGGTTCATGCGCTGCAGCAGGCGCTCGTTCTCCAGCACCAGCGCATCGCCCACCATCACGCGCACCATGCCAGGGTTGCGCTCGCCGAACTGCAGCACCAGCGCCGCGATGCGCGCCGCCCGCTGGGCGCCGTCGGCCGGCCCGGGCTGTTCGGTGGGGCGTTCCATGATCTGGTTCACCAGGGTGAAGACGCTTTGCTCGATGAAGTCGATCAGCCCCTCGAACATCTGCGCCTTGCTGGCGAAGTGGCGGTAGAGCGCCGCCTCGCTCACCTGCAGGCGCGCGGCCAGGGCGGCGGTGGTGATGCGCTCGGCACCGGGCTGCTCCAGCATGCTGGCGAGCGCCTGCAGGATCTGCACGCGGCGCTCGCCCGGCGGCGGCCTGCGGCGCACGGCCGCGGGAGCCGGTTCGCCCGTGCCCAGCGGCACTGGAGGGCCCGGCACCCGCCCGGCGGCAGCGGGCGGGGCTTCAACGGGGCGCGTGTCGGTGTCGGGAGGGAGTGCGGACATGGCAACCAAGGGGTGCGAGGGATTTTCGCACAGCGGTCTCGGGCGGCGGCGCGGCGCTGGCGCCCTGCGCTCACGCGGCCGGGAACCGCACGGTCACCAGCAGCCCCCGCCCACCCGCGCCGCTGCCGAGCGTCAGGCCCGCCCGGTGCACGTGGGCGATCTCGTCGGCGATGGCCAGGCCCAGGCCGGTGCCCTCCCCCGCCGAACCGGGCAGCCGGTAGAAGCGCTGCATGACCCGCTGCCGCTCCGCGTCGGGCACGCCCGGGCCGTCGTCCTCCACCTGCAGGAAGGCTTGCCCGCCCCGCAGGCCCGAGCGCAGCGTGACGCTGCCACCCGCCGGCGTGTACTTGATGGCGTTGTCCACCAGGTTGGACAGCATCTCGCGCAGCAGCCAGCCGTGGCCGGCGGTGGCGGCGGGCTCGGTCTCCAGCCCCAGGTCGATGCCCTTGGCGGTGGCGGCGTCGAGAAAGGCCTCGAGCAGGCTTTCGCACAGCGCCTTCAGGTCCACCGACTGCGGCGGCTGGGCGTCGAGGCTGCGTGCATCGGCCCGCGAGAGCGCCAGCAGCTGGTGCGCCAGCTTGGAGGTGCGCCGCGTGGCCTGCCGCAGCTTCTGCAACTCCATTGCTCCCAAAACAATAGCACCATCCCCTGGTACATCAAGCGCGGGGGGTTGTTTTGGCTCTAATTTTCGGCCGGGGCCAGCGCCATCCGGCTCGCCCGCCGACTGGGCCGCCAGCGCCCAGGCTTCGACCTGCGCCTGCAGGCCGGCGAGCGGCGTGCGCAGCTGGTGCGCCGCATCGGCCACGAAGCGGCGCTGGCTCTCGGCCTGCGCGTTGACCAGGGCGAACAGGCGGTTGAGCGCATCGACCAGCGGCCGCACCTCGGCGGGCGACGCGGCCTCGTCGATGGGGCTCAGGTCGCGTGGCGAACGGTGCTCGACCGCGCCGGTCAGCTCCACCAGTGGCTTGAAGGCCCGCCGCACCGCCCAGTGGATGGCCAGCGCGGCCGCGGCGATCAACGCCAGGTTGGGCAGCAGCACCCGCAGCAGCAGCTGCCGGCCCCACTGCTGGCGCGGGTCGGAGCCGTCGGCCAGGGCTACCACCAGTTCGCCGGCACTGGTGCGGCCCCGCTGCACGGCCACGCGGTAGACGACCCGGTCGTGCTCCACGCTGTGGAACTCGGGCACCGAGGTGGTGGGCACGGCGTTGCCCAGCCAGTCGTCGCCCAGCAGCACGCGGCCCGTCAGGTCCTGCACGCTGAAGCCCGAGAAGCCGGTGTTCTGCCGCAGGAATTCCTCGACCGGCGGCGCGAGCAGCAGCAGCGGCTGGCCGTCCTCCGTCATGGCGGGCGACAGAATGGAGTCGGCCAGCGCGGGCAGCAGCCGCATCAGCCGCTGGTCGTGCCGGCCGGCCGCCTCGTCGGCGGAGCGGTAGTCCAGCCAGGCGCCGATCATCGCCAGCACGCACAGCGGTGCCACGAGCAGCAGCAGCAGCCGGTTGCGCAGGTCGGAGGTCACGGGCGGGGGCGCGGGTCGGCGCGGGGGGTGCGGCTGCATGGGTGCGCGCCTGGCGATGCGGGTGTGGGCCGCGCTCAGTCGCACGGCCGCTGCAGCTCCAGCCGGTAGCCGAAGCCCCGAATCGAGCGCAGCGCGACGCCGTGCGGCTCGAGCTTGCCGCGCAGGCGCGAGACGTAGACCTCGACGGCGTTGGGCGTGATCTCCTTGTCCCAGCCGGTCAGGGCCTGCAGGAGCTTTTCCTTGCTGGCGGGCTTGGGGGCGTGGATGAGCAGGTATTCGAGCACCGTCCATTCGCGCGGCCCCAGTTCGATGGGCTGGCGCGCGATCGCGCCCGGGCCTGCCCGCACCGTGACGCTGCGGTGCGCCGTGTCCAGCTCCAGCGGGCCGAAGCCGAGGATGGCCGTGGTGGCGGCCTGCGAGCGCCGCAGCAGGGCACGCAGGCGGGCCAGCAGCTCGGGCAGCTCGTAGGGCTTGACCATGTAGTCGTCCGCGCCCAGGTCCAGCCCCTGCACCCGGTCGTGCAACGCATCGCGCGCGGTGAGGATGAGCACCGGCATGGAGGGGTGCGCCATCTCGGGCCGGCGCAGGCGGCGGGTGAGCTCCAGGCCGTCCATGCCCGGCAGGCCGATGTCGATCACGGCGGCGTCGAACGATTCGGCATGCAGCACCTCTTCGGCGCGCTCGCCGCTGCCTACCCAGTCCACCGCATAGCCGGCGTCCGTGAGGCCCAGCTTGATGCCGCTGGCCAGCATGACGTCGTCTTCGACCAGGAGCAGGCGCATGTCAGCGGCGGTTCACGCGGGCAGCCGTGCTCGATGACGGAAAGCAGGCGGGCGCCAGGGTCAGTGGCTGCGGATCATGGTGCCGTAGGCCTGCTCGGTGAGGATTTCCAGCAGCATGGAATGCGGCACCCGGCCGTCGATGATGTGCACGGCGTTGACGCCCGCCTTGGCCGCGTCGAGCGCGCCGGCGATCTTGGGCAGCATGCCGCCGGAGATAGTGCCGTCGGCGAAGAGGGCGTCGATTTCGCGCGAGGTCAGGTCGGTGAGCAGCTCGCCGGCCTTGTTCAGCACGCCGGGGATGTTGGTGAGCAGCACCAGCTTCTCGGCCTGCAGCACGGTCGCGAGCTTGCTGGCCACTACGTCGGCGTTGATGTTGTAGCTCTCGTTGTCCTCGCCGAAGCCGATGGGGCTGATGACGGGGATGAAGGCGTCGTCCTGCAGCGCCTTGACCACGCTCGGGTCGATGGAGACGATGTCGCCCACCTGGCCGATGTCGTGCTCGATGCTCGGGTCCTTGCTGTCGACCATGCGCAGCTTCTGCGCGCGGATCATTCCGCCGTCACGGCCCGTCAGGCCCACGGCCTTGCCGCCGGCCTGGTTGATCAGGCCCACGATGTCCTGCTGCACCTCGCCGGCCAGCACCCATTCGACGACCTCCATGGTCTCGGCATCGGTTACGCGCATGCCCTGGATGAACTCGCCCTTCTTGCCCAGCCGGTTCAGCGCCGTCTCGATCTGCGGGCCGCCACCGTGCACCACCACCGGGTTCATGCCCACCAGCTTCAGCAGCACCACGTCTTCCGCGAAGTCGGCCTGCAGGGCCGGATCGGTCATGGCGTTGCCACCGTACTTGATGACCATGGTCTTGCCGTGGAACTTGCGGATGTAGGGCAGCGCCTGGGCCAGGATTTCGGCCTTGTCGCGCGGGGCAATGGATTGGAGGTCGGTCATGGGGAAGGCGCGCCGTCAGGCACTCAAGCGATGGAGAAGAGCGCAAATTGTGCCGCAACTGCGGGGCGCCGCCGTGGCGGGCGTGACCGGGGCGCGGCAGCGGGGCCGGCCGCCGCGCGGCTCAGTGCCGCAGCCAGTGGGGCACCTTGAAACGCACGATGCCCAGGTAGGCGGTGACGTAGAGCGCCCCGAAGAGGCCGCAGAAGGTCATCAGCACGAGCGTGTTGTTCCAGAACAGCACGGCGGGCACCACGGTGAGCATGGTGAAGCCCCAGAGATAGGGCGAGGTGCGGTTGTTGCGCATCAGTACCCGGCGGGCCTCGTCGTCGTGGAACACCCCGCGCACGATGCGCCGGTAGATGAGCTGGTGGAAGTGCAGCGCATCCGCCACGCCCGGCGACACGCCGCGCGCGAGCTTGCGGTAGATGGAAAACAGCGTTTCCCACACCGGATAGATCAGCAGCAGCAGGGGGAACCAGGGCGAGACGTCGGGGTTGCGCTGCACCAGCGAGATGCTGGCCAGCGCGATGACCACGCCCCATACATAGGCGCCGCCATCGCCCGCGAACAGCATGCCGCGCGGGTAGTTCCACACCAGGAACCCCCCGGTCGCCGCCGCCGTGCACACCAGCAGCGCCGCCAGGGACCGGTCGCCCACCTGGATGCACACATGCGCCAGGGCCAGGCAAATGATGAGCGCCACCATGCCGGCCAGGCCGTTGTAGCCGTCGATGATGTTGAAGGCGTGGGGGAGGCCGGCGATGGCGAGCAGTACGATGGCAAAACCCAGCCATGGCACCGCAGCCAGGCCGGCATCCAGCCAGGGAAGACCCAGACGGGTAACGTTCAACCCCAGCAGCCAGATGGCCAGCGCCCCCGCGAGCCCCGTCAGCGCCAGGCGGTAGCGCACGGCCAGCCGCTGCGTCATGTCTTCGGCGATGCCGCCCAGCGCGGCGGGCAACAGCACCACGATCCAGCAGACCACCCATCCGCCCAGGCGCAGCGAAGCGGCATCGCCGTTTCCGTTCTGCCAGACACCCAACAGCCAACTGACGAGAATGCCGAGCAGCAACGCAGCGCCGCCCAAGCGAGGGATCTCACCGATGTGGAACCGCTGCGGCATGCCGTCGCCATACTCCACGGCATGCTCGCTCATCCAGCGGATGATGAAGCCCGAAGCAACCAACGCGACGAGAAAACTGACGAGCGCTAACCAGATCATGAGGAGCCGATGGTACGCGCTGGGCTTGTATCCGTGGGCAACAGGCGCTTCGCTTGCCGATACACAGGCGATGACCAGAGCCGCAAGAGGCTGCGAACATGCCATGCCAGATGCCGCCAGCGGCGGTGGCTGGCGCGCTGGCCGGAATGGATGACGGAAACCGGCACACGCACCAGCGCCAACCCTGCCAGGCGCAGGCGCAGGCTCAAGTCCACGTCTTCGCAGTACATGAAATATCGCTCATCGAAACCTTGCACCGAGCGCCACACCGGCGTGGACATGACCAGGCATGCGGCGTTCACCCAGTCCAGCCGCGCTTCCCGCCGGCCGAGCACCCGGCGCTGCCAGAGCGCCATCGGGCTGGGGAGCGCCCGCTCACTGTCCTGCACCAGGCCATCGTTGTCCACCTGCGTCGGATAGGCACAACCCGTTCCGGGCTGCAGCGCGGTCTTTACCAATGGGCTCAATGGATCTGGCTCGGCGGCAGTCAGACGGACGTCAGGGTTGAGTATGCAAACGCACGCCTCCAAAGCACCGGCCAACGCCCGGTTGTGGTTGGTACCGAATCCCAGCGGACGGGGATTGCGGCGAAGCTCCACCAGGAAAGGCAACGCGCGATCGACGCGGGGAGCGGGCTCGCCGGGCAGATTCAGGGTCACCACCACCCGGTGAATGGGCGATGCAGCTGCGCGAGCCAGATCGCGCAGCAAAGCCTCCACCAGCGTTCCGTGACCGTGGCTCACGATGGAAACGACCAGGTCATCGGGGGGTGCTGAGACAGAGGGCATCAAGCAATATTGTCCACCGGATTGCAACAAGTGGCGCCGTGGAGTGCTCTGGCATGCTCGGCCCGCTACCCTGCTTCGTCATAATTGCGGGATGACAAAAACAATCGAGGATCTCCACGTCTACCTGCGCACCATCAGGCAAGACGAGAGGACATCATTATCCGTGCTGGCGAGCCTGGTCCGCGAAGGGGCGACCGTCCTCGATTTGGGTTGTGGCAGCGGCGCGCTCGGTCAATACCTGAGGGAAAACCGTTCCGCCACCAGCGATGGGCTGACCTGGAGTGAAGCCGAGGCTGAACACGCGCGGCCCCATTACCGCCATGTCGTCGTGGCCAACCTCGAAACCTGCGACCTGCCAAGCCTGTTTGCGGGCCAGACGTACGACTACATCGTCTGCGCCGACGTGCTCGAACACCTTACGCAGCCCGAGAAGGTACTCGAGGCCTGCCGTTCGCTGCTCGCGCCTGATGGCCGGCTGCTCACGTCCGTGCCCAACGCCGGATACGCCGGCCTCGTGGCCGAATTGCTTCAGGGTGAATTCCGCTATCGGCCTGAAGGCTTGCTCGACCGCACGCATTTGCGCTTCTTCACACGCCGCTCGCTGGCCAGGTTCATGGGGGAGCATCGGTGGTCTCTCGACAGCCTGGACACCATTCGCCGCGAATTGCCCGAGTCGGAATTCAAGGTGGCTTTCGACCAGTTGCCGCCGTCAGTAGCCAGGCACCTGTTGGCAGTGCCAGACGCATTGACTTATCAGTTCATCGGCGTGGCTCGTCCAAGCGCCGATATTGTGCGCGTAGACCAGGCTGGTGAACCAGATCCCGAGCCGGCGTCGGCACTCTTCACGGCGCAGCTCTATCTGGGCGAGCATGGCGAGTATTCCGAAGAAAACAAGCTGTCTATTGCGGGCGCCATGGGACGCGAGCGGCAGATCCTTCGTTTTCCTCTCCCGCACTCGGATCGGCTGACCCATCTTCGGTTCGACCCTGCGGACCGGCCTGGCTTCATGCATTTGTACGGTGTCAGACTGAAGGACACGGAGGGGCACACCTTGTGGGCTTGGTCCGCCGAGGAGTCTCAGCAGGCTTTGCTGGATGAAGCCGCTCATAACCACATCGTCTGGCAGGCTCCGCTGATTGCAGCGGCTCCCGCCACGCTGCTGCTGCTCACTGGTGAAGACCCATGGGTTCAATTGCCCATACCGTCGCAAGTGGTGACGCAGGCATGCTCCAGGCCGGGCGCCACCCTCGAAGTGGAATTCGGGTGGCCGATGTCCGCCGATTACATGGCACTGGCTGGCACGGTACGCCCCCTGCAGAGCGAACTCCTGCACGTTCAGACCAAAGCACGGGAAGAACAGGATCGCCTGCGTACCGAGGCAGCGAACCTCGAGGCAAGGGCGGCGGCGGAGTTAGAAAGAATCCGCAATGAGATGACAACTGCTGCGGCGGCGGAGTTGGAGAGACTCCGCGATGAGATGGCAAATGCGCAGGCTTCAGCCGTGGCCGAACAGGAGCGACTGCGCAACGAAATGGCGAACGCAGCGGCTGCGGAGCAGGAAAGGCTACGCAATGACCTATTGAATGCGCAGGCAGCAGCGGCTGCGGAACAGGAACGCCTGCGCTGGGACGTTCGGAATACGGAGCAGGCCCACTTGCGTGCCCGTGAAGAAGAGCGGGCTGCCGCGGCAGCCGCCCGCCAAGCGCTTGAAGAGGCCAACCAACAAATGCTGGCGGCGGCCGAGGCGGCTCGAAGGCTGGCGGAGGAGTCTCGGCTGGCAGCGGAGAAGGCCGCTCAACAGGCCTTGGAATCAGCTCAGGCCCGGCATCGCATGGAGCTGGAGCAAGCCGAAGCTGCTGCCCGTCTGGAAAAGGAGCGGTTGCTGAACACCCAAGCCACCTTGGTCAATGCGAAAGACGGGCTCACTCGACAGCGCAGCGAATTGCTGAAGGAGGCGGCCGCTCAAAGGCGCCATGCGGAACAGCTCGAACAGAACCTGCAGCGGGCACGTCGAGACTTCGCCCAACTCGAACAGCATCTGCGATCCATCGAAACATCCACAGTGTTTCGGGTGACCCGGCCTGTGGTGCATGCCAAGATGCGCGTGGATCGGTTGTTGGGCCGCAACCGGCGTCTGGCCTCGCCCGCGCTACCCCCTCCCGCTTTGGAAAATCAGGGCCCCCGCCCCATGCAGCCCACCAGCCATCCTGTGGATGTGATCGTGCCGGTCTACCGGGGCCTGGCTGACACCCAACTCTGCATCGACTCCGTCCTGGCCAGCCCGGTCCGCGTACCTTACCGTCTGGTGGTCATCAATGACTGCAGTCCGGAGCCGGAGGTGACGCAGTGGCTACGTACCCGCGCCGCGCAGGACAGCCGCATCACGTTGCTGGAGAACCCCGAGAACCTGGGCTTCGTCGGCACCGTGAACCGGGGTATGGAGCTCAGCGACAGCAACGACGTGCTCTTGCTCAACAGCGACACGGAAGTGGCCAACGACTGGCTCGATCGCATTCGGGCGGCGGCCTACGGTGACCAGCGTATTGCCTCGGTCACGCCCTTTTCCACCAACGCCACAATCTGCAGCTATCCGGAGTTCTGTAAGGACAATGCCTTGCCGCCAGGCTACGACACCGCGCGCATCGACGCGCTGTGTGCACGAACCAATCCTGGTGCCGTGGTGGACGTGCCGACGGGCGTGGGCTTTTGTATGTACATCCGGCGCGACAGTCTGCATGAATTGGGGCTGTTCGACACGGAGAATTTTGGAAAAGGTTACGGGGAGGAAAACGACTTCTGCCAGCGTGCGTTCCACGCCGGCTGGCGCAACCTGCATCTGCTGGATACGTTCGTTTTGCACACGGGTGGAGTGAGCTTTGGCGATAGCAAGAGCCCCCGCGAACAGGCCGCCATGGCCACGCTTGCACGGCTGCATCCGAATTACGCCCGGGACGTGCATGCCTTTGTGCAGGCTGACCCGGCCCGGCCCTACCGCCTCGCGCTGGATGCGGCGCGCATTGCCGAATCCGGACTACCTGTGATTCTGAACGTGCTGCACGACCGAGCTGGAGGCACGGTCCGCCATGTGCGCGAACTGGCGGCCCATCTTGCGGATCAGGCCGTTTGCCTCACGCTTGCACCCGGGCCCGGACGTACCGTGCTGCTGCGTTTCGCACGGGCAGAGGAAGGGTTCGAGCTGTCTTTCCAATGGGACAGCCAGCACGGCGAACTCCTGAACGTGCTGCGCCGCCTTGGCGTCGGGCATGTGCACTTCCACCACCTGCTGGGACACGACCCTGCCATCCGCGATCTGCCGTACCAATTGGGCGTGTCTTACGACTTCACCGCGCATGATTATTTCAGTTACTGCACGCACATCACGCTGACCGGCACGGGTAACAGCTACGCAGGCGAACTCGGTCCCGGGCAATGTGTGTGCTGCCCTCCGGACATGACGGCGCCTTCGCATGGCACCGTTGCGCAATGGCGTGCGGCCAACATTCGGCTGCTGATGGGTGCACGGCACGTGCTGACCCCCAGCTGCGACACGGCGCGGCGCATTTCGCCGCTCGTCCCTGGAGTGCATGTACTCCCGATTCCCCACACGGACGTCGTCGACGCGGACTCGCTGCCCCTGCCAGCTCCGCGCCAACTTCCCCCTCGAGCCGCGCTGAAGATCGTGGTGATCGGCGCGATCAGCATCATCAAGGGGGCGGAGGTACTGGAGGCCGTGGCGCTGGAAGCCGCCAGGCGCGATGTTCCGATCGAGTTCCACCTGATCGGCTACGCCTACCGCCATCTGCAGACCCAACCTCGCTCGCGCCTGACCATTCACGGCGGCTACGCGGAAGAAGATTTGCCCCGGCTCATCGATTGGCTGCAGCCGGATTTGGCATGGTTCCCCGCCCAATGGCCAGAGACGTACAGCTATACCCTGAGCGCCGCGCTGCAGGCCGGACTGCCGGTGGCGGTGGGCAATCTCGGCGCTTTCGCGGAACGTGTGGCCGGCAGGCCCTGGAGTTGGGTCTGCCAATGGGATCTGCAGCCCAAGGCATGGGTGGATGCATTCGTCGCAATGCGCGATAACCACTTCGTGACAGGTGAAGCTCCGTCATTGGCTCAAACCCAGCCACAACCGATACCGCCCGTAGAGGTTACAGATTGGCATTACCGGTCGCATTACCTGCGCGAGCTGCCACTGCCTTCGCCCCATGAAGCTGGATTCAGTCACTCGCTGGCTCCCGCCCAGCTGCAGGGCTACGTGCCGCAGGCCAGCGCTGCAGACCATGCCAAATCCAGCGTTCTGGATGCCATCGTGTATCTGCGGTCGCTGCCGGTCTTGCGTGGAGTCGCTCGGCGGATTCCAGCGCATTGGCAACGCCGGGTGAAAGACTGGCTCACACGCTAAGCAGTGTTGGAGCCTCTGGGCTCCACCCATTGCCTTGACCAGCGATGGCACAGCAGCTTAAAAAAGCTGCCGGGCGAGGTGATGCCCGCCTGATCAGCAATAAAGTCGCGAACCACCCGCCGACACCGCCGGCGGGAAGCTTCCCCACTTACTTGCTCAGCAGCAGGAAGATTTCGTTGTTCAGCAACCAATCGTCTGGATAACGCCCGCGCAGTTCTGCAGGAATCTCCATCTGAACGTGCCTGCGCTCCTGCCGCACCACATGAAAGCCTGCTGCTACAGTGAAGTCCACCAACTCATCGGCCGTGAGCCGATTGAGCGCCTGGTACTCCTTGAACACGAAGCGCTTGTAGCCATCCACGCCGAAATCGGCAAAGCCGAAGTCGACCTCGGCCGCATCGATGGGGCCATCATGGTCTTCGATCACCTTCCACAGCGCCTCCTCGCTGGTCAGCAGATGGTGCCAGGGCACGTCGTCGTAACGCCGCAGGTGGGAGCCGTAAGGCGAGTAGAACAGCGGCTCGATCTGGATGAAGAAGAAGCCGCCCGGGCGCAGGCAGGCGTGCAGGTCTTTCAGGATGGGCAGCAACTGGTCGCGCTGCACATGCTCGAAGGTGGACCAGCTCATGATGCCGTCCACCAACGGACGGCGGCCCGCGAGCGGCGCGCCGGGCTGGATGGTCTCGAAGGTGAGCGCCGCCGGGATGCGCGACATGCCGAGCTGTTCACGCGCAATGCGCGGGAGCTTGGCGTATTCCTGCCGAATATCCACACCGTGGATGGCCGTGGCGCCGTGCCGCAGCACCAGCGACAGGTCGGTGATGCCGTCGCCGCAGCCGAAGTTGAGCAGCTTGGCCGTGCGCAGATCCAGTGCGCTGCCGACCCAGTGGTTGACCACGTCGGACGCATAGTCGAAGTGCGCACGGAACCATTCGTCGGTGATCTGCTTGGCGTCCCATGGGGCGATGCCCCAAAGCTTTTCCTGCAGGCGCAGCATCCAGTTCATTCGTACTTCCTTCGTCACAGGTCCACCGACCTGGGGTCAGCCATCACTACACAGGCCACATCAGCGCTCCCGGCATGCGAACTCATGCCTTGCGCAGCACGTAGGCGTCTTGGTGGTTCCAGAAGTGCACCAGGGAATGGTGCTGGAGCGCATTCGGTCCCCAGACCTCGGCGATCTCCTTGAGAACGAACGCTTCGGACGTGAACGCCGTGCCGTATTCGTTGGCGTCGATCGCGTTCGATTCGCTCGAGGGCGCGAAGAAGAAGCCGTCGGCATCGAGCGTCACACTGTCGAAATCGGCGGCTTTCACGCCGTGGGTGCTGAAAACCAGCAGCCCGCCGGGAGCCACCGCGTCACGCAGCACGCGCAGCCAGCGCGACCACGTGCTGCGCGGCAGGTGGCTGAACAGCGACAGCACGAAGACCAAGTCGTACTGACCCGGCCAGCGCACGTCCTCCGGCTTGCTTGCCGACAGGAAGCCCTCCACTCCGAAAGTGGCACGTGCGAAGTCCACTGCGCTGGGAACCACATCCGACACCGTCACGCGGGGTGCACCGAGGGCCTTGACCAGATGGCGGGTGAAGCGGCCATGACCGCTGGCGAACTCCAGCACGCGCGGCGTGCGAAGAAGGGGCCGGTCCACCGCTTCGAGCAACAGCATCAATTCCGACAGCGTGCGCCAGCCATCGGCGAAGTAATCGCGCAGCGGATTCAGGCTGGACGGGTGGCCCGCGAAGAAGTGAAAGATGTCGTCGCTGGACGAGATGCGGCAGTCCAGCCCGGTCATGTTGGTGAAGGAACCCACCAGGCCATGTTCTTCGATCAGCGCGTGGGCTTCCAGCAGGGCGTCGCGGTCTGCGCGTGCGCGGGTCAGCACTTGCGCAGCGCCGGCCCGGTCGCCTCGCGCCAGCAACTCGCGGCCTTCTTCCAGCAACTGTGCGCCGGAGCTAGCCTGGGATAGGGGGGGTGTCATTGTCATGGGAGCGTCATTATCCGTGGCGGCGTTGCATCGAACGGGTAACACCCGCACGAGGCCGGGGCGTCAAAGAAGCGGGCGCCGGGGCTGCGTGCGCGGACGCACGCTCGAAGAGCGTGCGCCGCCGCGCTCCGCCGCACGCCGCTGTCTGCTATGCCCAGTGGTGCGGCAGGCGCACCAGGCCCGGAAGTGGCTTGGGAAAAATGAAGCGGAAGTGCTTGAACTGGAACCACTCGTCGTACACCGCCAACCCCGTCTCGTCGAACAAGAAGGCGCTGATGACGTAATCCCCACTATGCAGCGGCAGATCGGGGAAGGTGAGCACCGACTGCCAGGTGCCATCCGGCAACTGTTGCGGCACTGCGCCATCTTCATGCGTGGCCAGCGAAGTAATGCCTACCCCCTTCGACTGCTCGATCATGAAGCCGATGTGGGGACGCTCGTCGCCACGGCCACGTGCGGTGATGGTGACCACCAAGTCCATGCTGTGGAGGATGGCCGGCTGGCTGCCTTCCGGCTCGCCCAGGTCTTTCACTTCCACCGACAGGATGCAGGCGTTGCCACTGTCCACCGCGGCGACCGGGCCCTGCGGATGGGCCGGCACTTCGGGTGTGTCGCTCGCATCTTGCGCGAATGGGATTTCGGCGGTTACCGGCGCCAGCGCTGGCTGGTTTGCCGATTCGATGGCCTCCTGCTCCCTGGCCTGTCGTTCGCGAGTGTGCAGATCGTAGGCAGCAAGGACCGGCTCGGTGGCCCCGAACTGTTCTACGTGGCCAGCCTTCAGCCAGATAGCAGCGTCGCACAGGTGCCGGATGTGATACGGACTGTGCGAGCAAAAAAGAATGGTGCAACCGTTGTTGCGGAACGCCATGATGCGTTCGATGCACTTCTTCTGGAAGTGTTGGTCGCCCACGGCCAGCGCTTCATCGATGATCAACACGTCCGGCTGCACGGCGGTCACCAAGGCGAAAGCCAGGCGCACGGCCATGCCCGACGAATACGTCTTCACCGGCCGGTCCAGCGCTTCGCCGAGCTCGCAGAACTCGATGATCTCCGGCTCCAGCCGGGCCATCTCGTCATGGTCGATGCCGATCAGGCTGCCGCCGAAGTACAGGTTGTCGCGCCCGCTGAAGTCGGGGTGGAAACCCGCGCCCAGTTCCAGAATCGCAGTCACACGGCCGACGCGCTCGATGGTGCCGGTGGATGGCTGCAGCGTGCCGGCCAGCAGCTTCAGCAGCGAACTCTTGCCTGCGCCGTTGTCACCCACCACGCCAATGCACTGGCCTCGGTGCAGCTCGAACGACACATCGCGCAATGCCCAATGGCTGCGATGCGTCGCCTTGCCCGTCACCAGTGCCCGCAGACGTGAACGCGGCGAAGGATAGAGTTTGTATTCCTTGCTGACGTTGCTGATCTTCAGCACGACTTCGTTGAAGTCAGGCGCTGCGAGGCTTGCTCCCGGTGCCTCGGCCTGGTTGGAAACGGACTTCACCAACACCTCGCTCATAGCCAATCCACCAGCTGATCACGGCTGCGCCGCACTACCACGTTGAGCGCCAGAGCGACCACCGCGAGCCACGCACCCAGCGCAATCCACACCGCCGCCGGCGGCCACACCCCTTGCAGCAATACCTGCTGGTAGCCGATGACCAGGGCCGTCATTGGGTTGAGCCAAAGCACCCAGCGCCAGTCTTCGGGGAACATGGAAAGCGGGAACAAGATGGGCGTGAGATAGATGCCCACCGACAGCAAGAACCCGACGACCTGCACGGTGTCGCGCAATGCGGCCGCGAGGATGGCCAGCAGGTAACCCAGCAGCAAACTGAGCAGCAACTGGCCCACCATGAGGGGAAGCAGGCTCACCACGGGCAACCGAAATCCATGCAGTGGCGTATAGACCAGCGCCACGAGCACGATGATGGGCCCATAGATCACCCCGCTGGCTAGCACCGCGCGGGTGGTAAACAGTACCGGCGGGAGCGGGTTCTTCTGCAGCATGCCGCCTGCTTCGATCAGGCTGTTCATACCCCGAGAGACCGCATCGCAGAACGCCATCCACGGCAACGCCCCCACCACCAGGAACGTGCCCACCGCATGCGGCACGCCCCCGTCCTGGAGGCGCATGGAAAACACCACGTCGAACACCAAGTAGTAAGCCGCAACGCTGAGCAGCGGCTGGAGGTAGGGCCAGGAAACGCCCAAGGCCGTGCCGGCATGCCGGGCCGCAGATCGGAAGAGCG